>ERZ773136.595-NODE-595-length-40100-cov-8.642627_pt1 | contig 40100 bp, 43 predicted proteins | sample MGYA00580855_ERZ773136 | MGnify/ENA primary metagenome ERZ773136 (study PRJEB29015, sample SAMEA2737860) | human gut metagenome | biome: human gut; feature: human-associated habitat; material: faeces | place: China | collected 2012 ... | reverse complement strand
CAAAACAAGTCTCATATGAACTTCATGCCCTTCGGGCAATTAAAATCTTTTTTAATGATTTTAATTGAAGTTCAGTATAGTATCAGGCCGTTATCCATTGGAAACAGTCTGAAGGCCAGCCGCTTCGGCTGGCCTTTTACGCTTTGGGATGGCACTTTTCGTAGACGGATTTCAGCTTCTGATTGACCATGTGGGTATACATCTGAGTATAGGATATGTCGCTGTGACCCATCAGCTCCTGCAAAGAGCCGAGGTCGGCGCCGTTTTCCAGCAGATGCACCGCGAAGCTGTGCCGCAGGGTGTGGGGCGTGATATCCTTCTCAATGCCCGCCTTTTCCTGGTAGCTCTTAAGGATTTTCCAGAAGCCCTGACGGCTCATCCGCGCGCCGCCGACGTTGACGAACAGCGCCTGCTCTCTGGGGTCGTCCACCATGAGCAGCCGGACTTCCTTTAAGTACACGCTCAGCGCCCGGAGGGCGGCGGGATACAGCGGAATGACCCGGGATTTCTTGGCGCTGGTACACTTGAGAATGCCCAGCTCCAGATTGACGTCCTCCACGTTCAGGTCGATCAGCTCCGTGACACGGATGCCGGTGGCGTACATGACTTCCAGCATGGCCTTGTCCCGCAGTCCCTTGGCATCCACGCCAGAGGGCTGCGCCAGCAGAAGCTCCACTTCCTTGCCCGTGAGGATCTGGGGCAGCTTCTTCTCTCCTCTGTCCACGTGAATCTCCCCGCTGACGGGGGATTCTTCCAGAAAGCCGGTGGAAATGACATAGGCATAGAAATTTTTCAGACTTGCCAGCGTCCGGGAAATCGTAGCACCCGACTTTCCTTCCACGCGCTGATGACTCAGGTAGTCACTGATATTCAGTTGGGTGGCATCCAGAATGTCCGTATGCTCGCTTTCCTGCAGCCACTCGGTGAACTGCCGAATGTCCCGCATGTAGGAGCAGACCGTGTTGGCGGATGCCTGCTTTACCTTCGTCAGGTAAGTTTCATAAGCATGAATCAAGTCCAGCATGAATGCGCGTACCAATATGTCCTTTCTACCCGTGTATCAATCTCGCCAGAAGCGGCGAAACCAAGCGAAAATCAACGCTTCCGATCAGTGCGCATAAGCAGAGCACGCAGGCGGCCTCAAGGCCGTCAAAGCGCCTGCGCCCCGTCAGGTGCCGCAGCCAGTACAGGTACATAAGCGGCGAAGCAAGGCTGGCACTGAAAACGAGAAGCCACCGGACAAGCCATCCGGCGGAGCCGCCGCACCACATCACGCCGAGAGAAACAAAGGAAAGCACGAACGCATCCCCAAAGCTCACGATCAGAAGCAGCCACAGCTCGGAAATATAAACCGCAAAAGCGGAAAGTAGGAAAGGAAACATGGTCACGCCCAACAGGGATACGATCGACACGGGCCGCGCTGCGGCGCCGCGCATCAGAGAATTCAGGGAATCCCCTGCCGCGAGACAGGCAGAAGCGCCGGACAGAAGTCCGGCTATCCAGCAGAATGCAAGAAACAAGAAGCAGTACTTGCGCCACCAGGCGGGCATATTCCGATGGAAAAGCTGTGCCATGAGACGGGTTACCTCCTTTGGTATGGAATCAGCAGAGGTGTACATGGCACAGGTATAACTGAACCTTTATTAAATACACTCATACTATACTCCAGAATTTACAAAAATTCAAGCTGTTTTTAGCAAAATCAGGAATTTTTGTGGATTATGACAAGATTTATGTTAACATTTTTATGTAAACCACGTAAACCAGACTGTTATTTTTCTTTACCATTTTCAACTATTTGACAACATATTGCGGGAAACTTAAGAATTACGCACTAAATATTGATTCTGCAATTTTTCCTGCATTCTACCTATGGTGGGTAAATTTTATTTACCCACCATTACCATTTGTACAGATTAACGATGGGGCACCTTAATTTTTGTTCGTTTTGCTCCCCTGCCCTGCCGCAGTCCCAGCAGTGCGGCGGCTCCGCTGCCCGCCAGAACCAGCAGTGCGGTCGTACCCACGGCGCTGTACTGCCCCCCGAAGAACAGTGCGGTCATGGACATCAGCATGGCAAAGTAGATCACCCCCGACACGATGCACACCAGCATCCGCTGCCGTTTGATTCGACCGAAGGAAATCATAGCCCCGGCAAAAGACGATACAATCAGCAGCACCATAATGCCATAGCCGACTTTCTCCACCGGCAGCGTTTCCGCTTCCACCAGCTTCGCCAGTATCGCCGTCAGAACCAGCGTCGCGGCAAGACTGCACACCGCCCCAATGGCCAGTCCGGCGGGCAAGGATGTCGCTCTGCCGGTGATTCTCTTGTTTGCAACCATTCCCCTCTCCCCTTTCGCTCAAGCATATTCGGTTCCGGAGAGGAAAAGAACCTGTCCCTTTACCATCATCGGATCAGGGGTCTACCGCCAGACAAACATTTCCCCGGCTTTGTAAAAAGCCGGGGATAAAAAACCGGGACGGGCAACGCCCATCCCGGTGCAGTTTTCAATTAAGGATGCCTTACACTTCTACGTCCACATTGGGGGTCTTGCGCTGCTGCTGCGCTTCGGTGACGGTGCGGAACTTCATCCGCGTCTCCCGAATCTCCGCCAGTGCCTTGGAGACAACCTCCTCCGTCTGACGCAGGGAATCGTCCATATAGGCGTTTCCGGCCTTGCGCAGCTGCTCGATCTTCGCCTGAGTCTGACCAACCAGCTCCTCACTGCGCTTCTTGGCCTCGACATAGATGGCCTCCTTGGTGACCATCTGCTTCGACTGCTCCTGCGCCTGACGCACGATGTTCTCCGCCTCCCGGCGTGCCTGGGAGATCAGCTCATTGCGGGATTCCACAATAGTTCTCGACTGCTTCAGTTCGGCAGGCAGCTGGGCGATGATCTCATCCAGCATATCCAGAACCTTGTCCCGTTCCAGAATGCACTTGTCGGCTGCCAGAGGCATGGACCGGGCATCCTGCACCATGTCGTACAATGCGCCAATGATGTCTTCGCTATTACGATCGCTCATGTTCATTTTCCTCCTTGAAGGGATAGTCTTCGTTGCTCAATTCGCCTCTGAAAGTCCGGAATGATCTCTGCGGGCAGGAAATCCGAAAGATCCGCGCCATAGCTGGCCAGCTCCTTCACCAGACTGGAGCTGAGGAACATATACTCGCTGGAAGCCGTCAGGAACATGGTGTCAAGCTCCGGGTTGATCTTGCGGTTGATCAGTGCCATCTGAAATTCGTTCTCAAAGTCGGAGCCGGCGCGCAGTCCCTTGAGGATAACGCAACTCCCCCGGCGTCGGGCATAGTCCGCAAGCAGCTCGGCGGAACAGTCCACCTCCACATTGGGCAGGTCGCTGGTGACCCGGCGGATCAGCTCCACCCGTTCCTCCAGCGTGAACATGGGATTTTTCCCCGCGTTGACCATGACGCATACAATGAGCTTATCAAAAATATTCGCACCACGGCGAATGATATTCAGATGACCGCTGGTAACCGGGTCAAAGCTGCCCGGATAAATCGCAACCTTCATATTGTTTCCTGACTGCCGCCGTCTTTCCGATAAAACGTCAGCAGAATCTTTCCATACTGATAATCCCGCGACCGGGTGTAGCCCGGGTAGTCCCAAGGCAATTCCTTCCCCAGCGGGCGCTCTGCTACTATTATACCACCTGAATGCAAAATGTCAATTTCGGTGATGCGATTTAAGGAATTTTCCAAAAAAACTTCCGCGTAAGGCGGGTCAAGGAAGATAATATCATATTGTTCCCGGCATCTGGAAAGATAATCTAGATAATCGCTGCGGACGACTCGTGCATCCTCCTGAAGCCGGGTGCGTTTCAGGTTTTCCCGGATTAGCTTGCAGGCGTCCTCCCGGGCGTCCACGAACACGGCGCTTTTCGCCCCCCGGCTCAGCGCCTCGATGCCCAGCTGTCCGGTGCCGCCGAACAGGTCAAGCACCCTTGCCCCCGGAATGTCAAATTGGATGACGCTGAACAGCGCCTCCTTCACCCGGTCAGTGGTGGGGCGGGTCAGCATACCGTCAGGGGTTTTCAGCTGAACCCCACGGGCTTTTCCTGTGATGACACGCATTATTCTTCCCCCTTTTCACGAAAATGATGATACACCGCGGCGGCGGCATCTTTGGGGAGCAGGCGTTCCAGCTCCGGGAGTGTCGCCTGTCCGATGGCGGAGAGGGATTTGAACTGCCGCAGCAGCTCCTGCTTCCGCTTTGCCCCGATGCCGGGAATGCCGTCCAGTTCGGAATACCGCAGACGCTTGCTCCTGAGCTGGCGATGGTAGGTGATGGCGAAGCGGTGGGTCTCCTCCTGAATCTGGCCGATGAGGGAGAAAATCGCCTGATTGTTGTCAATGCGGATCTCCTCCCCCTCCGGCGTCACCAGCGCACGGGTGCGGTGCCGGTCGTCCTTCACCATGCCGAACACCGGGAAGGACAGGTTCAGCTCCTGAAGCGCAGCCACGGCCACCTTCGCGTGGGTCACGCCGCCGTCGATGAGCAGCAGGTCGGGGGCTTCGTCAAAGCCCTTGTCCCCCGCCTTATAGTGGACAAACCGCCGGGTCACGACCTGACGCATGGAGGCGTAGTCGTCCTGATCGGTCAGCCCCTCCACCTTGAAGCGCTTGTAGTCGCTTTTCTTCGGCTTTCCCTCCTGAAATACCACCATGCTGGCAACGATGTCCGTGCCGGAAATGTTGGAAATATCGAAGGATTCCATCCGTTTTGGGACGGGGATGGCCAGCATTTTTCCAAGAAGCGTCAGCGTCGCGCTGACCCGCTCTTCCCTGCCGGTGACACGCTCAGCTTCCTCAAAGGCATTTTTGCAGGCCAGCTCCACCAGACGCAGATTGTCGCCCCGCTGGGGAACGTGGAGCTTCGGCCGCCGCCCGTATTGCTGTTCCAGCAGCTCGGCGAACAGCTCGCCGTCGTCGATCTCAAAGGGCAGCAGAACCCGCTTAGGGGCGATGCCGCGGCTGAGATAGAACTGCTTGAGCAGGCTGGAAACGGCTTCCAGCTTGTCGTCGGGTCTGGAAAACACTTCGTAGTCCTTGTCCAGTAGATTGCCGCCGGAAAAATGCAGCACGGCAAAGCACGCCTTGGCTTCGGTCTCCCCGTAGCCGACCACGTCGGTGTCCGCGAGAGTACCGGCCGTTACAAGCTGCTTCTGCCCCAGGTTTTCCACCGCGTTCAGCCGGTCGCGGAGGCTGGCCGCCAGCTCAAATTCCAGATTGTCCGCGGCGGAGAGCATCTGTCCCCGCAGCTGCTCGGCCACCGCCTTGTAATTTCCCTTCAATAGCTCCCGCGCCTGCAGCATGGTCTCCCGGTACTCGGTGCAGCTTTTGTTCTCCTGACACCACCCGGCGCACTGGTTCATGTGATAGTTCAGGCAGGGGCGCTCCTTGCCGATGTCCCGGGGAAACTGCTTGTGGCAGCCGGGGAGCTTGAGGGTCAGCCGGATGGCCTCCATCACATCGTGGGTCACGGCTCTGCCGCCGTAGGGGCCGTAATAGTCCGCGCCGTCGTCCACCGGTTTGCTGACCATGGTGATGACCGGGTAAATGTCCTTCATGTTAAGCCTTAGGTAGGGGTAGCCCTTGTCATCTTTCAGAAGGATGTTGTATTTCGGCATGTAGCGCTTGATGAGGGAGCATTCCAGCACCAGCGCTTCAAATTCGGAAGCGGCGACAATGACGTCAAAATGGTGGATTTTACTCACCATCAGCCGGGTCTTGGGGGTGTGGGACGCCGTGTCCTGAAAATACTGGCTGACCCGGTTTTTCAGCTTCTTCGCCTTGCCCACATAGATGACCTTGTCCGTCTTGTCCCGCATGATGTACACGCCGGGGGCATAGGGCAAGGACAGGGCTTTTTCTTTCAGTTCATCAAAGGTCATTGTCTTCCCCTCACGAGCGTCAAAAAAGTACCGCCCCAATGCATTTGGGGCATTGAGGCGGTTAAGTAAGTAAATGTCTTAATACACGTCCCTCTGGAGCAGTTCATCCAGGGCGTTGACGGCGGCTTCGGCGTCAGGACCGGAAGCGCTCAGGGTCACGGTAGTACCGGTCACGACACCCAGAGACATGATACCCAGCAAGCTTTTGGCGTTCATCCTGCGGCTGCCGGATTCCAGCCAGATGCTGCTTTCAAATTCGTTGGCCTTCTGTACGAAGTAGGTCGCCTGTCGGTTATGCAGGCCGGATTCACAACGAACCACCACTTCTTTATTGAACATTTCCATACACTCCTTTTCACCATACCCACGCGGATACGACGGGTCTAGGGTGCATCTGAAAGCTGGCGAAATGACCAACAGCGAGGGATTTTTGCCCTGGGCAAGCCATTTTTCCGCAGGAATACTTGCTGTATTTCAAGGGAAAATGGGGAAGCACAGGGCAAAAAGAGCCGCTGCTTGGGCGTTTTGGCAGTTTTCAGATACACCCTAAATATATGATAGCTATTTTTACCGAAAATGTCAACTGTTTTTCGTTCTTTTTTCACAATACCTTAAGAAAATCGAAAGAAAGCCGCCTCCTCGTATTGAGAAAAGTGTTTTTCATTCCCGATTTAACGGAATTCTGCTATGGTCACGCCGTCCTCGCCCTCGCCGTAGACGCCCAGACGGAAGCTCTTGATGAACTTATTCTTTTTCAAGGACTGCTGGACGGCGGCACGCAGTGCGCCGGTTCCCTTGCCGTGGATGATGCGGACGGTACTCAGGTTTGCCCGCATGGCTTCGTCCAGATACCGTTCCAGAACGCAGATGGCCTCCACCGTGTCCATGCCCCGCAGATCGACCTCTGTCGGCATGGCAGTCATTTTCATTTCCCGGCCGGAGTGGGCAGGATGGCCGCCCTTGGCCTTGTAGGGGTTTTCGTTTTCCAGCAGGTAGATTTCGTCAGGCTTTGCGGTGAGCTTCAGAATGCCCGCTTGCAGCTGATAGGTGCCGTCCTTGTTGATGGCAAGGACGCTTGCCTTGGTTCCCAATTTTAGCAGCTCCACCGTGTCCCCCACCAGAATGCCGCGGGTGGGCTTGGGGCGCTCCTTCTTGGGCTGGGAGGCGCGGAGCTTGTCCTCCACCTCGTTGAGGTTCCGGCGCAGTTCGGCCTGACGTTGATTGATGCCGCTGACGTCGGCGCTGTCGGCCAGCTGCTTGCGCATGGCTTTCAGTTCCTCGGAAGCAATGTTTGCGGCGGCACGGGCTTCGTCGATGATGTGCTGGGCTTCCCGGCGGGCGGACTCCACGGCCTTTTCCTTTTCTTTGCGGAGCTGCTCCTGATATTCCTCGTTCTGCTGCTTGATCTTTGCCGTCTCCTGCTTCAGGCGCTCGGCTTCCTGACGGGCAAGCTCCATCTGCTGGCGCTGCTGCTCCAGCTGAGACAGCACGTCCTCAAAATCCTTGTCGGACTTGTCCACCAAATCGTCGGCTTCCTTCAGAATCTCCTCCGAAAGTCCCAGCTTCCGGGAAATGGCAAAGGCATTGGACTTGCCGGGAATGCCGATGAGCAGCTTGTAGGTGGGTCGAAGGGTCTCCACATCGAACTCGCAGGAGGCGTTGATGACGCCCTTCGTGCGCATGGCGTAGAGCTTCAATTCGGCGTAATGGGTCGTCGCAACCACCCGGCTGCCCAGCTTCCGACAGAATTCGATGATGGCGGTAGCCAGCGCCGCTCCCTCCGCCGGGTCGGTACCCGCGCCCAGCTCGTCGAACAGCACCAGCGTCCGGTCGTCGCACTGAGCGACCACATCCACGATGGTGCGCATGTGGCTGGAAAAGGTGGACAGGCTCTGGGCGATAGACTGCTCGTCGCCGATGTCGGCGAGAATGGCGTCGAAGGTTGACAGCACGCTTCCGTCCCCGGCGGGGACATGCAGGCCGCACTCCGCCATCAGCGTCAGCAGGCCGACGGTTTTCAGGGTGACGGTTTTGCCGCCGGTGTTGGGGCCGGTGATGATCATGGTGTCGAAATCCGTACCCAGCCGCAGAGAGATCGGCACGACGGTTTTCGGGTCGATGAGCGGATGCCGGGCATTCCGCAGCTCCACCCTGCCCTGATCGTTCATAATGGGCGCCCATGCGCGCATCCGGTAGGCAAGCTTGGCCTTGGCAAAGATCACGTCCAACTGCACCAGCATCCGGTAATTCAGGTCAATGGCTTCCCGGTAGCCAGCGGCCTCGCTGGACAGCTCCGCCAGAATCCGCTCGATTTCCTTCTTTTCCTTTAATTCCAGCTCCCGCAGGGCGTTGTTGGCGTTGACGGCGGACATCGGCTCCACAAAGTATGTAGAACCCGTGGCGGACACGTCATGCACCAGTCCGGGCACGTCGTTTTTGCACTCGCTTTTCACAGGAACCACGTACCGCCCCTGACGGATGGTGATGATCGGCTCCCGCAGGAATTTGGAATATGCCGGGGAAGAAATGACTTTTTGCAGGCTGTCCCGGATCTTCCCTGCCTGAATGCGCATATGGCGGCGGATGTCGGACAGCTCCGGGGAGGCGTTGTCCGCGATTTCTTCCTCAGAGAGGATCGCGCCGAAAATCTTGTCCTCCAGATATTTGTTGGGGCTGAGCGCCTGAAACAGGGCGTCCAGCACCGTCGCCTTGTCATCCTCGGCGACGTAGCCCTTGATATTCCGGGCGCAGCGGAGAATGCCCGCAATGCGCAGCAGCTCCACGCTCTGCAAGCTGCCGCCCCGGTCTGCCCGCTCCAAAGACGCGGAACAGTCGGTCACGTCCCCGAAGACGGGGTTGCCCTTCCGGGTACACAGGTCGGAGGCCGCGGTGGTCTGATTCAGCATCAGCTCCACTTCCTCCAAGTCCGAAGAAGGCCGCAGCGACAGGCAGGCTTCCTTGCCGCCCTCGCTGCCGGCACATTCGGCAAGAAGCTGCAAAACCTGATCGAGTTCCAGTTTTCGCAGAGATTTTTCGTATAATTCTGACATGGTTTTCTCCTATATAAGTAACGATTTGTAGAAATCCAGTGTGGAAAAGCCCCGTTCCAGCTGGGTGGCGAGGTACGCCTCCGTCACCTCGGAAAGCTGCTGCAAGGTATCTTCCCCCGCCTGAAAGGAAAACAGCTTCTTGCTGTCGCAATAGCAGATGTAGCGCATGGCCTCCAGCACGGATGGCGGCACCGGCATCCGGATGCCGTTCGACTCAGGGCTTCGGCAATTCCGGCATTCCAGCATACCCGCCGACAGGTCGAACCGCTCCGGCGTCTGGCTGCCGCAGACATGGCAGCCGGTGAGGTCGGGGGTATAGCCGGACAGGCAGGCGGCGCGCAGCTCGAACACGGCCTTGACCTGACTTTCCGGAAGGTCGAGCCTGGAAAGGGCGTACAGGCAGTTGAGCAGCAGCGATTGCAGCTCCGGGTTCGGCATATCCTCCTGAGAAAGGACCTCCGAAACCTGTGCAAAATACGTACCCAGAGACAGCTTGGTCAAGTCCCGGCGCAGGGGCGTAAACAGCTCGATGGACTGGGCTTCGTTGATGGTGTACTGTCCCCGGTATTCAAACAGCGTGAATTCCCCGTAGGAAAGCAGCTGGCACGGGGCGATCAGCGGACTGTTTTTCCGCCGCAGTCCCCGCGCCTTCACGGTCAGTCTGCCATGGCGGCGGGTCAGCATAGTCAGCAAGGCGTCCTTGTCATTGTAGTCCGTAACTCTCAGGACGATGCCCTGAATCGTCAAATACATGGGTTTCCTCCGATTTGTGCTTGCAGTACATGAGATACATTTCCGGTGCGCCGGTCTCGAGAAACAGCTGCCAGTAATCCAAAGCGTTCATAGACATCCCTCCTGAAAGTAGGGTTTGCCGCACTTTGGGAATTTACCACTGGAAATTATTCGCTGTAGCCGAAATTGCGCACAAGAAAATCACTGTCCCGCCAGTTTTCCTTCACCTTGACCCAAGTGGTCAGGAACACCTTCGTTCCCATGAATTTCTCGCAGTCAGCCCGCGCCATGGAGGAGATTTTTTTCAGCATGGCGCCGTTTTTGCCGATGATGATGCCCTTGTGGCTGGCCTTTTCGCAGTAAATGGTGGCGTCAATGTCAATGATGCCGCTGTCCCGCTCGGAGAATTTCGTGATCTCCACGGCGGTTCCGTGGGGAACCTCCCGGTCAAGGCACCACAGCAGCTTTTCCCGGATGATCTCCGCCATCACCTGCCGCTCAGGCTGGTCGGTGGTCACGTCCTCCGGGAACAGGAAGGGGCTTTCTTCGGCGTATTTGCCGCAGGTTTCCAGCAGATCCTCCACCCCGTCGCCGGTTTTGGCGGAAATGGGGATGATGGCGTCAAAGGCCGCCGCCTGAGAATAGACGGCAATGACCTCCAGAAGGGCGTCCTTTTCCACGGTGTCGATTTTGTTGATGGCAAGAATGGCAGGGCAATGGCTGCTCTTGATCTTGTCGATCAGCCCTTCCTCCTGCGGCCCGATGGACGCGATCGGCTCCACCACGAGGATGGTCAAATCCACGTCGGAAATGGATTCCCGGGCAACATTTACCATATAATCGCCCAGCTTCGTTCTCGCCCGGTGGTAGCCGGGAGTGTCCACAAACACGAACTGAGTGTCGCCCCTCGTCACGATGCCGCAGATGCGGTTGCGGGTGGTCTGTGGCTTATTGGATACGATGGCGATTTTTTCGCCGACGAGATAGTTTGTCAGAGTGGACTTGCCCACGTTGGGGCGTCCGGCAATGGTGATCATAGCGGATTTTGTTTTCATTTTCCAGTCTCCTCAGTCCCGGCTCATGTTGGGGATGGACGCGGCAATGGCTTCCTCTCTGCCGCGCATTTTCTTCTTTTCCTCGCCCTCGTCCAGATGGTCATAGCCCAGCAGGTGGAGCATGGAGTGGATGGTGAGATATCCTACCTCCCGGCGGGTGGAATGGCCGAACTCTTTGGCCTGCGCGATCGCCCGTTCCAGAGAAATGCACATATCCCCCAGCGGCACCAGTCCGGTCTCCGGATCCTGAAAGTCCGTCCAGTCCGTGGGCGGTTCCCCGGCGATGAGCTGGAACATGGGGAAGCTCAGCACGTCCGTGGGCTTGTCCATGTGGCGGCTCTCCCGGTTGACCACCTGAATGCCTGCGTCATCCGTCACAAGGACGTTGATTTCGCAGGGGACATTGATGCCCTCTGCGTCCAGAACCGCGTTGATGCACGTGCGGATGATGCTTTTGATGGTAAATTTTTGCAGGCTCAGCTGCTCAAATACGATGTTGATTTTATGTCTCATGTCAATTCTTCCTCTGATGGTAACGGCCCTGAATCTGACGGGTCGGTTTTTTGACTTCCTTTTTCTGGGCGGAGCGCTCGTAAGCGCTGATGATCTCCTGCACCAAAGCATGGCGCACTACGTCCGCGGCGGTCAGGCGGCAGATGGCAATGTCCTTCACCCCGTCCAGCACCCGCACGGCGTCCTTCAGGCCGGAAACCTTGTCGTCTGGCAGGTCAATCTGGGTCACGTCGCCGGTGATGACGATTTTCGAGCCGAAGCCAAGACGGGTCAGGAACATTTTCATCTGCTCCCGGGTAGTATTCTGGGCTTCGTCCAGAATGATGAAGCTGTCGTCCAGCGTGCGGCCGCGCATATAGGCCAGCGGCGCGACCTCGATGGAGCCGCGCTCCTGATACTTCTGGAAGGTCTCCGCCCCCAGCATATCGTACAGCGCGTCATACAGCGGCCGCAGATAGGGGTCTACCTTATTCTGCAAGTCGCCGGGCAGGAAGCCCAGCCGCTCCCCCGCTTCCACCGCCGGGCGGGTGAGGATAATGCGGTTCACCGTACGCTCCCGGAAGGCAGCCACGGCGGCGGCGACTGCCAGATAGGTCTTGCCGGTACCCGCGGGGCCGACGCCGATGGTGATGGTATTCTTCATGATGGCCTTCATGTAGTTCTGCTGACCTACGGTCTTGGCCTTGATGGGTTTTCCCTTGGCGGTGATGCACACCACATCCTTCGCCATCTGCGCCACTTGGGCGTCGTTGCCCTCGTTGACCAGCGTAATCAGGTAACGCACCCGCTGCTCGTCGATGGTCTCGCCCTTGGCGGCCAGAGACAGCAGCCCCTCCAGCGTGCGCACGGCCTTATCCGCCATTTCCTCGTCCCCGGAGACCCGGAGGTCTGTCCCCCGGTTCACCACCCGGACGTTCAGGGCTTCCTCGATTCGTTTGATATTTTCGTCAAAAGAGCCAAACACCGTGATCAGGTCTTCCACCCGCTCTGCGTTGACGATTCGTTCAACCACTTTTCCCATTTGTATCTCCAATCTGTTCTCTGCGGACCCGGCCAATCATTTCCACGCAGGCGTATGTCCCTTCCAGCAGGTACTTATCCTCCGACTGCGTGATCGATTCCTCCCGGCTTAAAATCCGCCCGGCCACCATCTGCCGGGTCAGGGCGCTCTGAGCGAATTTGGAAAGCGCCGCTTCCGCCGCGTCCGGCTCCAGAGTCATCATTTCCCCATCGTAGAAAGTATATTCCTCCACGCACAGCGTGACCGGCAAACGAAAGCCGCCCGGCAGGGTCAGTTCATATCGCCTATCCATTCTATCACAACTGCCCTGCAAAATTCCACTGTCTTTCCATAAATTTATACGTTTTTTTCCGATGATGAGGCTGTATTTTCGCCTGACGGCAGTCTGCTCCCCCAGAACCGTCCACTGAGCGGGGGTCACGGCGGCAAAATCGCGGTTTGTCTGGGCGTAAATCTCCCCCTCCGCTCGGGTCGCCTGAATGCAGATACCGCAGTCGGTGTACCCGGAGATCAGCACCTGCCCTGCCTTCACTGACTGCCCCACGCGACACAAAAAATTGCCCCGTGTGACCGTGGCGGAGACGATGAAGCCGTCCCGTGACGCGACGATGCTGCTCACCGCCCCGTCCGGTTCCGTCACCTCCGGGTCTGTCCGCTCCCGCACGGAAACGGTGGCCACACATCCGGAGGTGTTCACCCCCGCCCATTGCAGCTGAGGAAGCGCCGACAGCAGGGCGTTTTTCATTCTTTCGCTCCGCACCGCCCGCCGGGAAGCACCGAAGCGGATGCCGCTTTCCCCCGCGGCGTCCAGAATAAGCCGGGTGGGCGTGTTCACGTTGCCCTCCACCCGCACGAAAAAGATTCGAGTGGGCAGAAAAATTGCCGCTGCCAGAAACACCGCCAGCCCGCACAGAAGCATAGGCCGTGCCAGGAGCCGTTTCAGCGTCCAGTACGCGCCCATCCGGCGGCGCAGACGCAGCGTCTCTCCCCGCTTTTCGCTGAGGGCTTCCAGCGTCCGGTAATCCCGCCTGCGCACCCGGAACCGGGCGGTCAGGTCGCCGACCTGTATCACGTCATAAAGCGGGATGCCCCGGGCATTGGCTGCTTCCAGCGCCGCGCCCGGTTCCGCACTGGTCAGCTCCGCCTCCACCATCCCGTCCAGAGACTTCCAGATATCCATGTTACCCCCTCCGGATCAGCGTGACCGCGTCAATTCTCCCGGAAATGATCAGCTGCTCCTTCGTCATGCGGATCAGTTCCAGATCACAGCCGCAGACACAGACCAGACCGTATTTCACCTTGACTCCGATTTTCTCCCGGCTGTATTCCTTGACGCCGAAGTGGTTTTCGATCAGCACCCGGCGGTCGCCGGCGATCTCCACAATGGGCTGCCCCGGCAGCGGCTCTGCGGAAAGGTCGGCCCCATCCGCCAGCCGCTGCAAAATCATTCGTCCCTTCCCCATGAAACCAGCCCCCTTGGGAAAAGCATATGAATGGACAGCGGCCGATTTGCATAGATTCTTCCGAGGTGAGGTCTGGTGAAACGGAGAAATTTCTGGACAGGAATTTGTGTGAGTTTTGGGATGCTGGCGCTGATTTTGGATGGAAGAACGGCGATCGATGGGGCGCGTCAGGGCATCGAGCTGTGCCTGCGGACGGTTATCCCCTCGCTGTTTCCCTTTTTTGTGCTGTCCATTCTGCTGACAAGCTCCCTGCGTGGCAGCTCTTTGGCGGTTCTGCGGCCTTTGGGGCGGTTGTTCGGAATGCCGGATGGGGCGGAATCCCTGCTGATTCCGGCGTTTCTGGGCGGGTATCCCGTGGGGGCGCAGAACGTCGCCGCCGCATTCCGCAGCGGGCAGCTGACAAAACCGGAAGCGGAACGGCTGCTTTCTTTTTGCAGCAACGCGGGGCCTGCGTTCCTGTTCGGCATGGCGGCGGCCATGTTCCCCCGCCGGTGGATGGCGTGGGCGCTGTGGGGCATCCACATCGTGGGCGCGTTGTTTGCGGCGCTGCTGATTCCGGGGAAACCCGCCGCCCCCGTCAGGCTGACGAAGACAAGTCCCCACTCCCCCGCTTCCGCCCTGAACACCGCGATTACGGTCATGGCAACGGTATGCGGCTGGGTAGTGCTTTTCCGGGTTCTGCTGGCATTTCTGAAACGGTGGATTTTCTGGATTCTCCCAGCGGCAGTACAGGTCGCGGTCACGGGGATTCTGGAGCTTTCCAACGGCTGCTGTGAGCTGCTGGCCGTCACGGACGTTTCCGCCCGGTTCTGCATCTGTTCGGGGATACTGGCCTTCGGCGGCCTGTGCGTCACCATGCAGACCGTGTCCGTCACGGCGGGACTTTCCTTAAAACCGTACTTTTGGGGGAAGCTGCTGCAAACGCTTTTTTCTCTCGCCCTCGCCGCGCTGATGGCATACGGCATCTGGCTTCCCTTCGGGGTGCTGTCCGTCGGGGCGCTGGTGATAAAGCTTCAAAAAAGGGGTAGCTTTTCCGGAGTATTTGGTGTATAATACAAGAACGATTGTTGGGAGGATGCCGCCATGCTGTTTCGCAAGAAAATAGAACGTTCCTGCGCCTACTGCGCGAACGGCGCCCGTCTGGGCGGCGGGCAGATTCTGTGCGCCAAAAAGGGACTGAAAACGGTGGACGACCAGTGCCGCAAATTCAAATATGACCCCTGCAAGCGCATCCCGCCCAAGCCCAAGGCTGTGGATTTTTCCAAGTACGACAACGAAGACTTTTCTCTGTAGCGAGGCATACTAAAGATGAAAGGGGCTAATTTATATGACGAAGGAACAAATTTTACAGGAAGCCAAAGCGCTTCAGGAGGAGATCAAATCCCATCGTCTGTGGCTTCACACCCACGCGGAAACCGGATTTGATCTGACGGAAACGAAGCCTTATGTAAAATCTGCACTTACGGAGATGGGTTATGCCGTCCATGAGTGTGGAAAAGCGGGACTTGTTACAACCGTCGGCAAGCCCGGCGGAAAAGTTCTGCTGCTTCGGGCGGATATGGACGCCCTGCCCATTGCCGAGGAAGCCGACGTGGATTTCGCCTGCAAAAACGGACGGATGCACGCCTGCGGCCATGATATGCACACCGCCATGCTGCTGGGCGCGGCAAAAATCCTGAAAGCCCACGAATCGGAACTGGGCGGTACGGTCAAGCTCATGTTCCAGCCTGCGGAGGAAATTTTCGAGGGCAGCAAGGACATGATTGCCTCCGGCGTGCTGGAAAATCCCAGACCCGACGCAGCCCTGATGATTCACGTTGCGGCGGGAATGCCGCTTCCGGCGGGGACGGTGGTGGTCTCCGCCCCCGGCGTCAGCGCCCCTGCGGCGGACTATTTTACCATCCGGGTGCATGGCAAGGGTTGTCACGGCTCCGCACCCCAGAACGGCATTGACCCCCTGACGGCGGCGGCGCACATTCTCATCGCCCTTCAGGAGATACACGCCCGGGAGCTGTCCGCTTCCGACGAGGCAGTCCTGACCATCGGCACCTTCCACGCGGGAGAAGCCGGGAACGTTATCCCCGACACGGCGACCATGGGCGGCACTATCCGCACCTATGATGAGAAAACCCGCGCTTATCTGAAAGAGCGCATGACCGCCATCGCGCAAAGCATTGCGGAAGCCTTCCGTGCCGGCGCCGAGGTCAGCTTCGGCAGCGGATGCCCCACCCTTGTCAACGACAAGGGGCTTTCGGAAAAAGTCACGGGGTATCTCAAAGACCTGCTGGGCGCAAACCGCGCGTTCACCACGGCGGAACTCAACGGCGGCAAACCTGCCCGGGGCGGCGGTTCGGAGGATTTTGCCTACGTCAGTCATGAAGTCCCGTCCCTGATGCTGGCGCTGGCGGCGGGCGAGCCGTCCAAGGGCTACCCTTACCCCCAGCACCACCCGAAGGTGAAGTTCGACGAGCGCGTTCTTTCCACAGGCGCGGCCGTGTTTGTGGACTGCGCCATAAACTATCTGAGAGAATGATTGGAGGAGAAAACCATGGAGGAACAAACCCGCGTTCTGGAATACAAATGCCCATGCTGCAACGCCGGTCTGCACTTTGGGTCGGACGCTCAGAAGCTGACCTGCGAATACTGCGGCAACACCTTTGACATCGACACCGTCCGGGCGTTCAACGAAAGCCAGGACCCCCAGGGCAATGAGGAATTTCAGTGGGAGCCGGAACAGACGGAGTCATTCAGCGAGGACGAGGAAAGCACCCTGCGTGTCTTCCAGTGTCCCTCCTGCGGCGGAGAAATCCTCTGCGACGAGAACACGGCGGCTTCCTTCTGTCCCTACTGCGAAAATCCCACCATTATGCCCGCCCGTCTCAGCGGCGGCCTGAAGCCCGACAGCGTCATCCCCTTCCAGAAAAACAAGGAGGACGCCAAGGCGGCCTTTCTCCGCCTTTGCAAGGGCAAGCCCCTTCTTCCCAAGGGCTTTACCTCGGAACAGCGGCTGGAGAAGATCACCGGAATGTACGTTCCCTTCTGGCTGTATGACTGCGCCGCGGATTTCAGCGGCAGCTACAAGGCCACACGGATACATACATGGTCGGATTCCAAATACGAATACACCAAAACCGACCATTTCCTGCTGAAGCGGGACGCGGCGGCGGATTTCGTGGGCATTCCCATGGACGGCTCTACCAAAATGGAGGACGCTTTCATGGAGTCCATTGAGCCGTTTGATTACAAACAGCTTACGTCCTTCGACATGGCGTATCTGACCGGTTATCTCGCCGACAAGTACGACGTTCCCTCGGAAAACGGCGAACCGCGGGTTCGTCAGCGGGTAGACGCCGCCATGGACGACCGGCTGCAAAGCACCTTTGCCGGCTATTCCTCGGTGGTTCCCACCTCCCGGCAGCTGAACATCAAGCACAACAGGGCACGCTACGTCTTCTTCCCCGTGTGGATTCTGAACACGAAGTACAAGGACAAAATCTACACCTTCGCCATGAACGGCCAGACCGGCAAAATGACCGGCGCATTCCCCATCTGCCCCAAGAAGACAGCCGCATGGTTTGCCGGAGTCACCGCCGGTGTCGCGCTGCTTGCGTCGCTGGTGCAGCTTCTGATGCTTTAAGGAGGGAAACAGTATGAAACACAAACTGATTTGCCTGATCCTGTGCCTGCTGCTCCTCCCCTCCCTGTTCCTGAGCGTCGGCGCAGAGCAGCAATACGTCATTGACAACGCCGACCTCATGTCCTCCTCGGAGGAAGCGGCGCTGGAAGAAAAGGCGCAGGCGCTTCGGCAGGAATACGGAATGGACGTGGTCATCCTGACGGTGGACAGTCTGGACGGAAAGCGTCCTCAGGACTATGCCGACGATTATTACGATTACAACGGCTATGCAGCTGACGGCGTGCTGTTCCTTCTGTCCATGGAGGAACGGGACTGGTACATTTCCACAAAGGGAAACGCCATCTACGCCCTGACGGACTATGGCATCCAGCAGGTCGGCGAAAGCGTCCTTCCATACCTGAAAAACGGCGATTATTATGGCGCCTTCGACGCGTTTCTGGCTGCTCTGCCCACCTATTTTTCCGCCTACAGTGATGGCGCACCCATTGACGGGTACGCAGACACCTCGGGCGATTACTACCACGGCGATCAGGAAGATGTCGTCTATTATGAGCAGCCCCGGCACGTAAGCATTTGGATTTCCATTGTGATCGGCGCGGTTGTCGGCGGAATCACCGTCCTCATCATGCGCGCCTGCATGAACACCAAGCGCCCCCAGCGCAGCGCGGGCAGCTACCTGAATGACAGCTCCTACCACCTGCGCACCAATCAGGATCTGTTCCTGTACAGCAACGTCACCAAAACCCGCATCCAACAGGAAAGCAGCAGCTCCGGCGGTGGCGGAAGCTCCGTCCACACGTCCTCCAGCGGACGCACCCACGGCGGCGGTGGCGGAAAGTTTTAATAGTATTCACTATATTTTATTACATAAGGAGAAAGCATTATGGGTCTGATCAAAGCAGCATTGGGATCGGTGGGCAGCGTCCTTGCCGATCAGTGGAAAGAGTATTTTTACTGTGACAGCATGGCGTCCAACGTTCTGGTCACCAAGGGCAAAAAGCGCACCTCCTCCCGCAACAGCAACACCAAAGGCTCTGACAACATCATTTCCAACGGCTCTGTCGTCGCGGTAAACGAAGGGCAGTGCATGATGATCGTGGAGCAGGGCAAGATCGTGGAGTTCGCCGCCGAAGCGGGCGAATACACTTGGAATTCCTCCAGCGAACCCACCATTTTCCAGGGCGGTCTGGAAGGTCTGGAGGGCAGCTGGGAAACCCTCAAGCGCCGCTTCGCCTTCGGCGGAGATACCGCCAAGGATCAGCGGGTGTACTTCTTCAACCTGAAAGAGCTGGTCGGCAACAAGTACGGCACCCCCGCTCCCATCCCCTTCCGTGTTGTGGACAACAACATCGGTCTGGATATGGACGTTTCCATCCGCTGCAACGGTGAATATTCCTATAAGATCGCCGACCCCATGCTGTTCTACAAGAACGTCTGCGGCAACGTATCTCAGGACTACACCCGCGACCAGCTGGACAGCCAGCTGAAATCCGAGTTCCTCACCGCTCTGCAGCCTGCGTTTGCCCGGATTTCCGCCCAGGGCATCCGGTATTCCGCCTTGCCCGGCCACACCATGGAGCTGGCGCAGGCCATGAACGAAGTTCTGTCCGGCAAGTGGGGTGCAACCCGAGGTCTGGCCATCGTCGCCGTGGGCGTCAACTCCGTGACCGCCTCCGCCGAGGACGAGGCCACCATCAAGGAGCTGCAGAAGTCCGCCGTTTTCCGTAACACCAACATGGCGGCGGCGCACATGGTGCAGGCACAGGCCGAGGCAATGAAGACCGCCGCCGGAAACAAAAACGGTGCGATGATGGGCTTCATGGGCATGAACATGGCGCAGTCCGCCGGTGGTTTCAACGCTGCTTCCCTGTTCCAGATGGGTCAGCAGCAGCCCGCTGCTTCCGCTCCTGCCGCCCCCGCTGCACCCGCGGCCGGTGCAAATACTTGGAAATGTTCCTGCGGCGCGGTGAATACGGGCAAATTCTGCATGGAGTGCGGCGCTTCCAAGCCCGCCGACGGCTGGGTCTGCTCCTGCGGCGCGGTCAACAAGGGCAAGTTCTGCTCCGAATGCGGCGCGAAGAAGCCCGCGTCCGAGCCGCTGTACCGCTGTGATAAGTGCGGCTGGGAGCCGGAAGACCCCAAGCATCCGCCCAAATTCTGCCCTGAGTGCGGCGATAAGTTCGACGACGAGGACATCCGGTAATCCAATTCCCTGCGCAAAATGCGCATCTAAAATATGAAATAATGAGGTAATTGTTTGTTTAAACGTAATCAAATGGATATTGTGATCTGACCGGGAGGTTGGCAGTCACAATTCCGCAAGCCTCCCAAAAGAATTTTCAATAAATACTTTTAGGAGGAATTCCCACAATGAACCGGGAAAATAAAAGAAAACAGCACGAAAAAGGCTATTATAAAACCCACCCCTGTGACGAAAGCTTCACCTGCCGGAACTGCGGCCATCCCGTCGTCCCGGCGGGCGCGGGGAGCGACCACCGGAACCATTGCCCCAACTGCCTGTGTTCCGTGCATCTGGACATCGAGCCGGGTGACCGGGAATCGGACTGCGGCGGACTGATGGAGCCGGTGGCGGTGTGGGTTCGGAAAAACGGCGAATGGGCGATCATCCACCGCTGCCGCCGGTGCGGCGCGTTCAGCTCCAATCGGGTCGCGGCGGACGATAATCCCGTCAAGCTCATGTCCATCGCCATGAAGCCCATCGGCAATCCGCCTTTCCCCATTGAGCGGATGGCCGAGGTCACCGAGAAACTGGAATAATGCACAAATGCCCCCGGCCATATGGCCGGGGGCAAACTTTATCCTATGGTTTTTACACGCGCCGTGTGGTCAGACTGTGGGCTAGGGCAACAATGTATTCGGTATCTTCAAACGCGGACAGCGCCGAAATGGCATAATCCGTGTATTTTCTCACCAGTTCTTCGCATTTTTCAAGGCCGTACAGGCGAACGAAGGTGTTCTTCTCCCCATCCATGCCGGTGGCTTTTCCCAGCTCCGACTGGGTGCCGATCACGTCCAGCATATCGTCCCGGATCTGGAACGCCAGCCCCAGTCCCGCCGCAAACTGACAGGCGGCCTCAAACTGCTCGTCCGACGCGCCGCCGGCGATCGCACCAAGGGCGCAGGCAGCGTTGATAAGCGCGCCGGTCTTCCGGGACTGAATGTCCAGAACCTCCTGCTCGCTCAGCTCCCGCTCCTGACTCATGATGTCCAGCACCTGACCGCCCACCATGCCGGGGGAACCGGCGCACTCCGCCAGCAACCCGACAGCCGTAGCCATGTCCTCCGGCTTTGCCAGTCTGGCCTTGGACGCGACCATGAAGGCGTCCGTCAGCAGGGCGTCCCCCGCCAGAACGGCCATTCCCTCACCGAAAATCTTGTGGTTCGTCAGCCGTCCCCGACGGTAGTCGTCGTTGTCCATGCAGGGCAGATCGTCATGGATCAGACTGTATGTATGGATCATCTCCACGGCGGCGGCGAAGGGCGCGGCGTCCTTCCAGTCCCGCCCGCACAGGCGGCAGAACTCAAAGGCAAAAATCGGCCGCAGACGCTTGCCGCCCCCAAGCAGGCTGTATTCCATGGCCTTGTAGAGATCTTTCTGGGGCGCGTCGTGGAACTGCGCGTAGAAATCCTTCAGATAGGCTTCCACATACTCCCGGTATTCCCGGCTTCTAGAGTCAAGGCTCATCCTGAAAGTCCTCCTCTACAGGGCTGCCGTCCGGGGCGGTCATGATCTTCTTCACCTGAAGCTGGGCGTCGTCCAGCAGCTTCTGGCAGCTTCGCACCAGCTCAGTGCCCTCCTGAAAGAGCTTCAAGGACTCCTCCAGAGCCACGTCTCCCCGTTCCATAGCCCGGACGATCTGCTCCAGACGTGCCATGGACTCCTCAAAGGTTTTGTTCTGCGGATTCATCGCGCTTCCTCCTTTTTATCCATTACGGTTGCGGACAGTTTTCCATCGCTCAGCAAAACGCTGATGCGCTCTCCCAGCTCCACCTGCCGAACGGAGCGGAGTACCTCCCCCGCTTCCGTCTGTGCCATGGAATAGCCCCGGGTCAGCACTTTCAGGGGACTCATGGCGTCCAGCTTGGAAACGGCGGCGATGTAGCGTTGATTTTTCCGGGTGATGCTCTGGTTCTGCGCCGCAACCAAGCGGTTTTTCAACAGCTCCAGACTCTTCTCCCGCTGCTCGATGTACCCCGTGGGGCTTCGCAGCGCAGGAGACTGGGACAACACGTTCAGATGCTGCCGCGCCGCCTTCAACTGGCGGCTCAGGGCGGACGCCATAGCGCTGGACATGGCGTCCAGATTCTGCCGCAAAGCGTCCTGATCCGGCACGGCAAGCTCTGCCGCGTTGGAGGGCGTCGCCGCACGAAGATCGGCCACGTAGTCGGAAATGGTCACATCCGGCTCGTGTCCCACGGCGGAGATCACGGGAATCTCCGATTCATAAATGGCATGGGCGACCAGTTCGTCGTTAAACGCCCACAGATCTTCAATGGAGCCGCCGCCCCGACCCACGATCAGCAGGTCGGCCAGCCTGTAGCGGTTGGCATACCGGATGGCCGCGGCGATCTCCCCCGGCGCTTCCGCGCCCTGCACCCGTACAGGCAGCAGCCGCACCTTCGTCAGCGGATACCGCTTTCTGAGAATGCGCAGCATATCATGCACCGCCGCACCGGCGGAGCTGGTGACGATGGCAATGGTGCCGGGATATTTGGGCAGCGGCTTTTTGTGGGCTGGGTCAAATAGCCCCTGCGCCGCCAGCTTTTTCTTCAGCTGCTCAAAGGCGGCATACAGGTCGCCCACGCCGTCCATGGCCATGGCGGCGCAGTACAGCTGATACGCCCCGTCTCTGGGATAGACCGTGACCTTGCCCATGGCAATGACCTTCATGCCGTTGTCCGGCCGGAAGCGCAGGCGCATGGCATTGCCCTTGAACATGACGCACTTCAAGGCCGCTCCTTCGTCTTTCAGCGTGAAATAGTGGTGTCCCGAAGGGTAGACCTTGTAATTGCTGATCTCGCCCCGTACGGCCACCTGCCCCAGAAAGGGGTCGTCGTCCAGCCGTCCGCGGATATATTCGGTTAATTGGGTGATGGACAGAACGTTCTGAGCCATGTTATTCCTCCGTCAGTCGTTTTGTCAGCACGGCGACGCCCATGGCGTTGTCCGTGGAAAACTGCGGCTGTGCAAAAACGGGATGGAGCGGCGCGGTCAACTCCCGGAGCATGGAATTGGACGCAACGCCCCCGGAAAACACCACGCTCAGCCCCGGATAGGCTTCCAGCGCCTGAACCGTCGCCTGATACACCGCGCCCGCAACGCACCGCAGAGCGTAAGCCGCAGTTTCGGCAGGGTCAGCGTTGGCGGCATGGAACTGCTGCACCTTATTCTGCACGCCGGAAAGGGAAAATTCGCAGTTCCTGCACTTCACCCGGAACACATCCTTCCCCGTCGCTTCCCGGCTGAGGCTGTCCAGATGCTTGCCCGATGGGAACGGCAGCTCCAATAGCTGCCCCGTCCGGTCGATCAGCTGACCGGCGGAAATGTCCGTGGTGCCGCCGATGCGGGTACACTTCACATTTCTGCCCTCCGGCTCTACCAGAAGCAGCTCCGTGGTGCCGCCGGACAAATGCCATGCAAGATGGGTTTTCTCCATCAAATCCAGCCGTCCTGCGCTCCACAATGACGCGGCCACGTGTCCCTGCTGGTGGGAAACCTCCGCCAGCGGCACGCCCAGAGCGTCCGACAACAGCTTCGCATGGGAGTAGCCAACCATGAAGCAGGGCATATAGCTCCCCTCCACCGCCCGGGGACGGGTGCTGACGCCCACCGCCGTGATGGCGTCCTTCTGAATATGGGAAAACAGCCTGCCGGAAAGCTCCGGCAGGCTTTTGATATGGGCAAATACCGCGTCGGACTGACGCAGACCCAGCTCCCCCTGCCTGACGGGCAGAAGGCGGGAGCAATTTTCTCCCCCCTCACCGTCAAAAAAGGCGATGGAGGTAGTGTAATTGCTGGTGTCGATGCCGATGACGCTCATTTTGCTTCCTCTTGAGGGGCTTCCGTCTCCGTGTTCCGGCTGCGGACAAAGCTGCCTAAGATTCCGTTGATAAACGCGCCGGTATCGTCGCCGTCGTATTTTTTCGCAATGCGCACCGCTTCGGCTACCGCAACGCCGGTGGGAACGTCGTCCACGTAAAGGATTTCGTAGATCGCCAGCCGGAGAATGCACCGGGCGAGCTTGGAAATGCGGCTGATGTCCCAGCCGATGGAAAACTGCCGGATCACATCGTCCAGCTCGTCCTCCCGGTTGGCAACGCCGGTGACCACCGAGTCGATATAGCGCAGCTGGAACCGGTCAGGGCGCTGGGCATATACCTCATTTTCTTCGGCCAGTTTTCCGTAATATTCCCTGTCCAGACGGGTGGAAACCACCTGCTCCGGCTCCTCGCCGGTAAACGCCCGGCCGTAAATCAGATGTACTGCCAGTTCTCTGGCGTCGCCTCTTTTCATACCGCCCGACCTTACTTGTGGACGATGCCGCAGACGTTGACGGAGACGCTCTCGACCTTCGTGCCGGTGATGGACTCCACGCTGGCGGTCACTGCCGCCTGCACGTCCTTTGCCACGTCCACGACGCTGTAGCCGTAGCAGACCATAATGCCGCACTCGATGGTAAGGGTGTTATCCTCCGCGATCAGGATCTTCAGCCCCTTGCCCCAATTCTTTTTATTGGTAAAGTCTGCGATGCTGACGCCGGGCTTGATGCCCAGAGAGCCGACGCCCTCCACCTCGGACAGGGCGTGGGCCACGATGGTCGCTACCACGTCCTCAGAGATCATAACGCTTCCGTTTTCCTGAATCTGGGTGATGTACTGCTTATATTCAGCCATAAGGTTTTACCTCCTAAATGTTTGTCCCGCCCGTGGGCTTGACATACTTTTGTTTATTGTACCACAAATCCAGAAAAATACAACCATTTTCTGCAAGCAAAGCACGGATTTACAAGATTGCCCCGGATGGTCTTCATCCGGGGCATAAACTTAGGCAACACCGCATAAATACCAAAATCCGCATTATACAATAGGTGCCAAATAAAAACTGTGGATAACTTCTGAATTTTTGCCCGCAAAGGCGCACTTACTCAAGCTGCCAGACAGGGTCTGTCAGCCAGAATCAGATTTGCCAGTGCAAACATGATATTGAATTTGGCTTGCTGCTTTTCAAGCCCTCGGTATCGTGTTTTTCGGAAGCGCAACTGCTTCTTGACGACACCGAATACATGCTCCACTTTTGCCCGGACGGAAGATTTCACCCGTTCCGCTTTCTTTGCTGCGTACTTCCCGCTTTTGCTCAGTTTCTTCATCTGAGAAGGACGACGATTGATCTTGTACTTGATTTTCCTGCCTGATTTGTTACGGACTACGGCATCTTCACGTTTACCTGCGCCGAGATAACCGCTGTCTCCATAGACTGTTTCTTCCTCTCCCGTCAACAATTTCGGCACTTCCGCAACGTCGTGGACATTTGCCGGTGTGGCTTCCACTGTGTGAACCAGTCCGCTGTCCTTGTCTACGCCGATATGTGCCTTATATCCAAAGTGCCAAGTGTTTCCCTTCTTGACCTGATGGGCATCCGGGTCTCGTTTCTTCTCCTTATTCTTGGTAGAAGATGGGGCAGAAATGATGGTGGAATCTACGATGGTACCCTTTTTCAGAATGAGGCCACGCTCCATGAGCGCTGCTACCACCTGAGCAAACAGCTTCTCCTGCAGTCCGTTCCGGATCAGCAGATTCCGAAAACGGCCGAGAGTATCCCCGTCCGGAACCTGATTGCTGGAATCAACGCCGCAGAACTCCGAAAATGCGCGGCTGTCGATTGACTCTGCCACTGTTGCCTCGTCACTCAGGTCATAGAGGTTTTGCAGCAGATACAGTCGGAGCATGATCTCCAGCGGATAGGGTTTGTTGCCGCGCTCTCCTTTGTAATAGCACGGCTGAATCATGGCAAGCCATTCTCCCCACGGGACGATCCGTTCAATCTGACTGAGAAATTCTTTTTTCTTCGTTCGCACCTGTGCCAGTTCGTCACTGAATGCGGAAATCGTCATTTGTTTATCCATGGCTTTATTATATCACACTTGGCGGTATCTGGCACTCTTTCCTGTGCGGGATTGCCATAATAATCCGTCCAGGGTTCGGATTCTTCCTCCGGTTCCTCATCCTCGTCATATTCTTCTGGTTCTTCGGATTCCTCCGGCAGACGAACTGACGCCCAGTACGGTTCTATTTCTTCGGCAAAATCAATTTTCGGCGTACTATCCTGCTGAAATAATTGTAGAGTCGGCTCGTATCGTCCAGAAGCTCCTGTAAATCATCGTCTTTCCCGACGCAGCGTTCCGGCGGCAGATTGTCGAGTAGATTTCTCCAGAACGAACCGAGACGCTTCTCGGAAATCTCACCGATTTCCGCAAACAGAACCTGCTTCGTGCACAATGCCTGATAGACGCTCTCGTCCAGCGTCGGCTGAAACTCATTCCAGAACGCCCGCAAAAGATAACGCATACTCTCATCGACCTTCTGCGTTTGAAGCGCAGCGGAGATCACATACAGAGCAAGGTGCATCGTGCGGATGGCCTGATCCTTGCGCTCCCCCTCCAGATGCGCAAGGTCGCGATACATCCAGTTAATGAGGTCAGAGACATGATCGGCAAAATCCGCTGCAATTTGTGCACGCTTCTGCTCGGCAGCAGCGTTGGCACGTTTGCGCTTTTCCTTCGCTTCGATCTCATCACCGTAAGCATACTGATACCACCGCTGCCACTCAGCGCCTTTCAGCTTAACTAAGTGATATTGCTGTAGTAGTAGATTACACAAAACTTCGTTGCAACTATGTTTATGTTTCAGGGACTATGATTTTCATGTCAGGAGCCAAATCACACATTGTTTTGTGTATTCCATCTGGGATAGCAGAATTTGTAATCAAACAATTTATCTCATTCCAGTGGGCATACCTTGTTATACCACCGCTTTGAAACTTGCTGGAATCACAGAGGACTACAGTGTACTCACTATTTGCAATTGCTTGCCGCTTTTGTAGCATTTCTCCATAATCACCTGTTGTGGGTCCATTATGGAATTTAATACCAGTAGTTCCCAGGAATGCGACAGCAAACCGAAACGATTGGAGCGTTTCATTTGCAATTGAACTTCTCAACATCATATTTTCCAAATCAGCATAAGAACCCACTGTATATAGCTTCGCGCAAGTTGTGTTTTTCTCATGTTGCCGCAATACAGCCGAAACAACAAGCAGAGATGGTGTGACAATCGTCAAATCATTTCGTTCAACAATTTTTTCGGCCAGTAGACTAATGGTAGTTCCTCCGTCCAAATAAATAAAAGAATTTTTAGGAATAAGAGAAAGCGCAAGATCGGCTATTAGATTTTTTTCTGCATATCTAGTATGTTTCTTGCTTTTGGCGTTTGAAACATCATCTATTACATGACTGGTAATAGTTGCTCCGCCATGGACGATTTCAACATAACCAATTCTTTCAAGATACTTTAAATCCGAACGAATGGTTTCACTTGTTACTTTAAAGTAGTTGGCTAAGTAACTGGTCGTTAAGTGCCCATTTGCACTTATGAGCTTTATCATTTCGTTTCGTCGCTTCTCTAACTTTGCATTCATAGTATTCCCCTACCATTAAAGTAATCTTCAATTTATTATAACCACGAATTTGCAAAAATGCAATAAGTAAAATGCAAATATAACCAAAAATTTAGAAAATTTTCTCTATATAAATCTGGAAAAGCCAAGAGCAAGGCGGTAATAATTTGGCTTTTGTGAATTTTGTCAAAAAACTGTGCTATTTTTTGGTTAAAACAAAATATTTACAAAAGGCAAACAAAATTATATAATGCAATCAAGCTCGGTGGAGTACAACCACATCCATTTTTTGAAAAGGGGTTTTATCATGAGCAAGGTATTAATCATTGGCGCGGGCCGTGAAGGAAAAGGTTTTCTTGGAGAGACTTTTTTTGCAGATGGTTGGGATGTAAGTTTTTTGGACAAAAACCCCAAAGTTATTAGTAGTCTGCAAAGCGGTGCATATGAAGTAAAGCTATATGAACCTGAAGGTGTCAGAATTAACACTGTAACAGGATATCATGCTTATTTGGCAGACGAAAACTATTGCTGCATGGAAGATGCTTTGGAAGCCAGCATTTTCGCGATAGCGACATATCCAGAAGATATTCCGGATGTTGCAAATTATTTAGGGAAAATAATTGAAGAAAGGGCTAAGGTTTGCCCGCAGAATAAGCTGTCTATTTTGGCTTGCACAAATAAGAATCACTATATAGATGATGTCTGTTCTTGCTTCAGACAGGCTCTTCAGACAGAAGAGGCAAGAGCCTGGTTCGATTCAAATGCGGTTGTTCGTGATTGTATCGTGCGCAGGTCAACCAATGCCGAGTCAAGCCATGCACTTTCTTTGGTATCTACCGTGTGCATGACTTTACTGGTCCAGCAGCCTATCTTTGCAGATATCTCTGATTTGAGATGGGTCGAACTTTGTGATGATATTGAAAATCTAAAAGAGATTAAGCTCTATACATACAATGGACCTCATGCAACCTGTGCATATTGCGGGTACCAAAAGGGGTATAGTACGATTCTGCAAGCTTCGGCCGACCCGGAAATTGCAAATCTGATGCACCAAGTCCTGGTCGAAGCGATTCCTGCGCTGTCCAAGGAATTTGGAGTGGCAGAAGATAAAATTTGGGATTTTTGCAATTTCCCAAAAATGAAAGAGGAAATGGATGATGCTATTTCCCGTGTTGCCTATGACCCGATTCGGAAGCTTGGACGCTATGATCGCTTGATAGGGAATGCCGAATTTTGCATGAAATATGGAATTATTCCAGAAGCTTTAACTACGGCTGCCGCATGTGCGCTAGCATATGATGAGCCTAATGATCCCAACGCACAGAAATTGCAAGCTTTGATCAAAGAAAAAGGTATTGACTTTGCTGCAGAACAAATTTGTGGCCTTCCTTCAAACGAAAAGACAATGTCAATGGTGATTTCTAAATATAAGAAAATATCGAAACTTAATAATGTATGATCTTGCTATTTAGCAAAATCAAATATATTTATCAAAAAAGGAGAAAAGACGATGAAAAAGATTGCGCTACTCGCCCTGTCCCTCGCATTTATTTTCACCCTCACCGCTTGTTCCCCCAATGCAAATGTATCCAACCAAACAGATACGAACTCCTCTTCTTCCGATACTCCAGCTGACAATACTGGTTCTGCCAATACTCCCAAAAAGATTGCTATGATCATGGGCCAGATGAATATGGACTTCTTTGTCTATATCGCAGCAGGTGCAGAAAAAGCAGCAGATGAACTTGGTGTTGACTTGACAGTTTGGAACGCAGCTTCCGACATTGTAAAAGTTGGCGAGATGGTAGACCTGGCTGCAGAACAGGGATTTGATGCAATTATTACACCCGATTCTACTGGTTCTGCAAAATCTGCAATCGAAGCCGCTGTTGGTTTGGGTATTCCTGTAATTGGTTATGACTCCGTGGCATTCCCCGAAATCTTTAATGCAACTGTTGCTAGTGATAACATTGAAATGGGCCAGCAGTGTGCAAACCTGGCTATTGAAGATGCCAAGCAGCAGGGAAAGGATTCTGTTCATTTTGTAATCGCCTATAATCCCACTTCTCAGTCTTGCATTTATCGTCATGACGGTATGCTTAAAGCCCTGGAAGATTCCGGTTTGAACTATACATTTGAGGAAATTGGCCAGCCTGTAAACGACATTTCTGAGTTCTTAACGCTCTGGGATGATATGCTTGCCCATTCCGGAGAGGGTGAAATTGACTATGCTCTGGGCGCTGATTCTTTCTCAAGTATTGGTTGTATGAGCGCATGCCAGGCTGCAGGTCGTACAGATATTAAGGTCTTTGGCATTGACGATGAAGCCGACCAGCTGAACGGTCTGCTTGTTGACGAATCTGATCGTATTTACTGGGGTACAATTGCACAGCAGCCTGCCGAAATTGGTAGCCTTTGTGTAGAGGCCGCTCTGGCCGCTCTGGAAGGAAACAATCTTGGCACCCAGTATGCTGATGCATCCATCGTTACCCCCGAAAATGTTGTAAGTTTCAAGGAGACGCGCAATGCAAACAATGAGGCCGTTAAGCCCTATATTGAGTCTTGGAACTTTGAAATGAAGTAACTACTGGCAGTTATTTCGGGGGTGGTTTTTACGGAAACCACCCCTGGAAGAAATATTCGTAAAGGAGAACTGCATGAGCGATATTTTGTTAGAAGCAAAAAATATTTGCAAATCTTTTTATAAAGTTCCAGTTCTATCTGATGTAAGTATTTGTGTACCAAAAGGCTCTGTAGTGTCTTTGGTTGGCGAAAATGGCGCTGGAAAAAGTACTTTAGGCAACATCATATCTGGTTCTTTGAAACCGGATACAGGTGAAATTATATTTGATGGAAAGCGTTATGAATCCCTGACAATCAAGCGGGCCGAAGAAATAGGAATTGTAATGGTACACCAGGAATTGGTAATGCTTCCTGAACTCAGCGTAACCGCAAATATATTTATTGGATCAGAATATACCCATATGGGCTTGTTGGATGAGAGTTCGATGAAAACGCAAGCTGAACAACTTTTAAAAGAAGTTGGGCTTAACCTTTCACCCGATACTCTTGTTAAAGATATTGATGTTGCGGGCTGCCAAATGATAGAGATTGCAAGAGCAATTTCTGGAGATGCCAAGCTCATCATCCTAGATGAGCCCACATCATCTCTTTCCGAAAAAGAAATAGAGCACCTTTTTTTCATTGTACGCCGCTTAAAGGAAAAAGGCGTTTCGTTTATTTTTGTATCACACCACCTGCAAGAGATTATGGATATCTCCGATAATATTTACGTTTTAAAGGATGGACACCTTGTTACATCCCTGGATCCGACAAGCTGTTCGATTGACGATATTATTGTAAATATGGTGGGTAGATCCTTAGAGGATTTCTATCATAGAAAAAGAAATCATTTTGGTGGAGAAGCTATAAGACTTGAAAATTTCTCTGGAATCAATGTGGGAAAACGGTATTTGAATACTAGTTGCCCACAGAATATCAATTTAACTGTTAATGAAGGGGAGATTGTTGGAATTTCAGGGTTGGTTGGTGCAGGACGTACAGAACTTATCAAACTGATTTTTTGTGATGATCCCAAGACGGCTGACAGTAAATTGTATCTCTTTGGTGAACAACGAAAATTCCGTAATTATAAAAAAGCCATTGACAATGGGCTTGCCTGGATAACAGAAGACCGGAAACATGAAGGCCTCATTTTACAATTCTCCATACTATCAAATATCGCACTCCCCATTCTTGATTTCTTTAAAAATATTTTGTTTATAAATCGAAAGAAAGAAGCAAATACTGTCGATGAATATATGCAAAAGTTAAACGTAAAAGCATACAGCAGACATCAACTTGCGCAGTATTTATCAGGAGGAAATCAACAAAAAGTTGTTATTGCAAAATGGCTTGCAAAGCAACCTAAAATACTTGTTCTGGATGAGCCTACCCGCGGAATTGATTTAGGCGCTAAGGCAGAGATTTATCGCCTGATTAATGGCCTTACAGATAAAGGTATGGCGATTTTGTTGGTTTCATCCGAGCTTCCGGAACTTATAGGCCTCTGTGATCGCATCTTAGTAATGCATGAAGGAAAAATCACAGGAGAATTTAGTCGGTCTGAATTTTCTGAAACAGATATTATGTCTTGCGCAACTGGAAGGAGTACCCATTTATGAAAACACAACAGGGTTCCATTTTTTATGAAGTCAAAAAGCACCTTGGACAATTTGTAATTATTATCATGATTTTGCTCTTGGGAGCAGTATTTACATTTATCGAGCCAGAGTTTGTTAGCCCGACAAATCTTAAGAACATCATTCGACAAGCCGCGGTTATGATTGTTCTAGCATCTGGCTCTACATATATCATGATTTCAGGAAATATTGATGTATCTGTCGGTTCGGTCGCATGTTTGACTTCTATTGTTGCTTGTTTTTTAATGCGTGATGGCATGCCTATGCTTTATGCTCTATTTATTGCTGTGATGCTTGGTGCAATTCTTGGAGCAATAAGTGGCATAATTGTAGCAAAATTTGATATTCCACCCATGATTGCAACACTTGGTGTTATGAATTTTTCTCAAGGTGCTGCTTATTTGCTCACGGGTGGAACGGCAGTTTATGATATGCCCTCAAGCTTTAGTTTTTTTGGTCGTGGGCATGTTGGTGTAATTCCGGTTCAGGTTATTGTCATGATTCTTATCGTTATAGCCTGTCATATGTTATTAGCTAGAACCAAGTTCGGTAGATATGTTTATGCAATTGGCGGAAATGCACGAGTAGCTGAGCTGGCTGGTATAAATGTAAAAAAAGTTATTGTTTTGACCTATGTAATTGGCGGCATTTGTACTACTCTTGCAGGTATTATGATGGCAAGCCGTATGGGAAGTGGACAACCCACAATGGGTGTTTCTTGGTCAATGGATAATATTACTGCAATTGTGATTGGTGGTACATCCATTAAAGGTGGAAGTGGCAGCATCACAAGAAGTGCAATGGGCGTAATTTTGCTCACTATGCTCACAAACGGCTTAAATACCATTGGCCTCAATACTTATTACCAGATGGTGGCAACTGCAATGATTCTTCTTGTCACGGTGATTCTCAACACTCGCAACAAATAATTAGTAGGAGGAACGAAAAATGTTGAAACAAGGGATATTGAATAGCAATTTAAAGTATTTATTGGCTCGGTGTGGACATCGGGATCTTCTTGCTGTGACAGATGCAGGGTATAATGTTCCCAAAGGAGTTGAAGTTGTCGATCTCGCCTTTTTACCGAATGTACCCGGTATCGAGATAGTCTTGAAGGGCGTCTTGGAAGAGATTGCCGTTGAAAAAGTATACCTAGCTGAAGAGATTCAAACATGTGCCCCTGAACTGTTATGCAAATATAAAGAAATATTTGGCGAGATTCCCATTGAGTTTATCCCGCATACTCCTAACTTTGATGAGAAAATGAAAGACGTTAAGGGTGCTGTTCGTACAGGACAATATTGGTTGCATGCACCTAACTGTATTTTACAGGTTGGTTGTACTTATGATTGACGGGAAAGAATTAGGAAACATATCGAATATACAGCGATTTTCTGTACACGATGGTACTGGCATTAGAACGGTTGTTTTTTTAAAAGGATGTCCGTTACGTTGTCAATGGTGCCAAAATCCCGAGGCACGAACAGAGAAGGGCTGTTTAATCCATGTACCTGCGCGTTGCATCAGTTGTTTTACATGTATTTCTGCATGTAAAGCAACTGCTATCAAAATGCAAGAAAATCATATTCAAATTTCGGCAGAAAAATGCATCTACTGTGGGGAATGCGTGAAAACATGTCCTGCTGGTGCAATAACAGCTTCCGGTCAAATGATGACCGTTTCGGATGTCTTCAATCGAGTGCTGCGTGATGAACCTTTTTATAAGACATCAGGGGGTGGGGTTACTTTGAGCGGAGGCGAGCCTTTGCAAAGTTTTTCTTTTTCGCTTGCTCTCTTATCAAAGTTGAAAGATGCAAAAATTCATACGGCAATTGAAACGTGTGGATATGCACCTTGGGAAAATCTGTTAGAAATAGCCAAAGTAACCGACTTATTTTTATATGATCTAAAACACACGAACGCGGATACGCATAAGTACTATACAGGCGTGGGCAATGAACTTATTGTCAATAATTTATTAAAACTTGCCTCATTCCATAAAAACATAGTTGTCCGAGTTCCTTTGATTCCTGGGGTAAACGATCAAGAGGAAAATTTGAGACAAACAGCAAAAATAGTTGTAGACGCAGGAATACATGAACTTCATATTCTCCCGTTTCACCAATTTGGTAGACAAAAATGGAAAGCCATAGGGGAGAAGTATTTGTTTGATAATGTTAGCTCGCCAGACACTTGCTCTATAAACAGAGCTGCTGAAGTTATGCGGGTGGAAGGCCTTAATGTTAGTATTGGCGGTAGTGGTCTTTAATAGCTTAGTTTAATAGAGGTGATCTACATGAAACGCATAGAGAAACTCAAGAAAAGATTATTTGAATCTGATTTTTTGACAAAAAAAGAGTGGTGGGGCGAAAACGAAACCATTTTAAACGACCCAGAAGTTATCAAAAAGCCAATTATTATTCGAAAGGCCCTGGCTATTAATCATGTCGCCAGAAACATGCCAATTGAATTGCGAGAAGATGAGTTGATTGTAGGAAAACCAACCATGGCATCTATTGGATTCGGGCGTTGCTTTCCAACATATACATTGCCGGAAGAAGATGCCCGAGCCAAAGAGCATGGCTTATCATATCGAAATGTATTTGGGCACCATCCTCCTAGTTATGAGAAGATATTAAGCAAAGGTCTAGTCGGTGTTCGTGAGGATATTGCATTTTATCGCGCTGCTCATTCAAATGATCCCGATGCCAAAGAAAAAAACGACTTTTATGACGCTCTTTTAATTAGCTTGGATGCGTTGGAAGAACTACAAAACCGATATGTAGATCTTATAAGAGATGCGATCGGAAAGTGCAAAGATGCAGTTAGAAAAGCAGAACTTTTGGAAATTTATAAGGTTTGTCAAAGAGTTCCCAAATACCCTGCATCCTCGTTCCACGAAGCATTACAGTCTGTTTGGCTTGCTTTTTCCTTGTTCCATAGCACAATGGAGCTGATTCCTTTGGGAAGATCTGATCAATATTTGTATCCGTATTATAAGAATGATATTGACACAGGTAAGATCGATAAAGAGTTCGCAGAAGACCTGGTTGGTAGTTGGCTCGTGAAATTCAATGAACGTGTCCATCAAAACCCCGGCGATTGGGAGTTGCACGCTACAGATAAGGACGGACAGTATAATGGTGTTCGCCCGGGGACAGAAGCAATTTATGGTGCAGCTGAAAATGATGAGAGCTATAACTATGGTACGTCTGCCAACCATTGGCTAATTAATATGATTTTAGGCGGGCTTAATGAGGATGGGACGGATGCTACGAACGAGCTGAGTTATATTTTGCTGGAACAATGGGCGTATCTTGAAGCAGTTGTTCCGGTTATGTCTGTGCGAATTCACGATAGTACACCATCCGATTTTAAAAAGCTGTGCTGTACGATCCTGCGGAACGGTGCAAGTGAGCCTGCTCTATATAACGATAATATAATTATAGACGGCTTGACTAAAATGGGAATTCCTTTAGAGGACGCCAGGGGATATTCTAACGATGGATGTTGGGAACCGCTAATTCCTGGTAAAACAAACTTTGGATTTTGCATGCTACATGTTTTGCAACTTCTGGAGTACATTTTACAAGGGGGCAGAAGCCTTGTTCGGAATAGGATTGAAAAAGAAGGGATTGTCCCATTGGATTCTTTTGGCAATTACGAATCTTTTTATAGGTATTTTATTAAGTTGTTGGAGGAAAATGCAGTTGAGGAAGTTAACGTTCGTTTGATGAACATTCGCGAGCGAGCGATAATTGCGCCTTCTCCTTTGCTATCGGCATTTATGGACAACTCGGTGGAGCGAGGTCTAGAATATTCTGTTGGCGGGGCGAAATACAACCTTTTTGGCCTGACTTTAACAGGGCTTTCAAATTGCGTTGATTCTTTGGCAGCTATTCGGAAACTGGTATTTGAAGAGCGAGCATATACATTGAAAGAAGTTGCAGACGCCACGAAAACAAACTTTGAAGGCAATGAAATTATGCGTCAGCGTATGCTAAATGGAGTTCCTAAATTCGGAAACGATAATGACTATGTTGACTCAATATGTGTTCGTCTAATGGCTGATTTTGCGGAGATCATTAGTCGTTTGAGAGTGCGATTCAGCAATGAAAATATTCTGCTTGCCCCAGGAGTTGCGACATTTGAGTATTTTGTGAAATGGGGGCATGATATTGGAGCTTCTGCAGATGGGCGTACTGCTCAAAGTCCTGTGGCATCTAATTACTCTCCCAGTCATGGTATGGATGTTGATGGTCCAACCGCTACGATTCGTTCAATAACGATGCCAGATTTAATTCCTTATACAATTGGTGCTCCGTTGGATATTGAAATTAATCCCAATGAGATGACTGGAGATTCTGGACTAAAAAGGATGGAGAGCCTAATTCAAACTTATATGGATTTAGGCGGGAACATATTGACTATTACAGGGACGAGTAGAGAAAAACTTATTGCTGCGCAAAAAGAGCCTGAAAAGTATCGAAATCTTCGGGTTCGTCTTGGCGGTTTTTCGGCGTATTTTATATCCCTGTCTAAAGAGGTTCAAAATAGCATCATTGGTCGAACATCTCATGAGTTATGATGTCAAAGGGGGCAATTATGAAAAATTTTGATCTGGTGAGTTTTGGCGATACAGTTGTTGATTTTACACCTGCGGGAAAAACAAATAAGGGAACCAATTTATATGAAAGAAATCCGGGCGGGTCTACCAGTAATGTAGCATGTGGCGTGTCCCGGCTTGGGAAAAAAGTTGCTGTTATGTCAGCGGTTGGCGATGATGTGATAGGGCATTACTTATCCCAAGTACTCGTAGAAAACAATATTGATGTGTCATCCCTGGTATTTACACCGAATTATTCTACATTTCTAGCTTTTGTGGATATAGACGAAACTGGAAATCGTACGTTTTATTCTTTATCTAACGGTGTAAACGATGCCTCACTGCGTGGTTTTACGCTGAATGATGTCGATAAGCAAATGCTGCTTGAAACAAGAATTTTTCATACTTCTGGATGCACATTTGTATATGATACGACCCGCGCTGTCACTCAATATGCAATGCAAGTTGTGAAGGAAGCCGGAGGAATGATTTCTTTTGATTTGAATTGGAGACCATTCTTGTTTGACAAAAAGTTTGCTGAAGAATTCATTATTCCGTATCTTTGTAAGATTGATATTCTAAAGCTCTCCGACAGTGACCTGGAGTTTTTGGTTGGTTCAACAGATATCAAAGATGGCTGTCAGAAACTCCATCAACTTGGTGTTCGTTTTGTTGCGGTTACACTGGGCCCCAACGGGAGCTATTATAGCTATTCCGGTGGCACTGCTTTTCAAGAGACATATGATACAACTGTTATTGACACCACAGGTTCAGGCGATACCTTTATGGCGGCACTCCTTGCTGGCATATTAAGTACAGAAAAAGATATTGATAATATCACAAACGAACAAATGTATGATATTGTCGATTTTGCAAACGCTGCGGGTGCGCTATGTGCTACACAGACAGGGTCGATGACTTCAATGCCTTATGAAAATGAGATTAATGAATGCAGAAAAAAAGTTCAGAAACTGAAAGCGAAGAGGATGTAAAATGAATAATTTTGATTTATATCTCAACACGCACGTCTTTTTCGGTCGCAAGGCTGCCAGCAATATTCCGCAAAACATCAACGGCTATGGGAATCGTGTGCTCATGGTGTATGGTGGAGGAAGTATTTTTAAAAATGGTGTCTATGAAGAGGTAACAACTATACTCCAAAATGGTGGGATCGAATATATTGAACTTGGTGGTATTGATCCGAATCCCCGTATTGCTTCTGTTCGAGAAGGTGCAAAGATTTGCAAAGAAAATAATATAGATGTTGTTCTTGCGGTTGGTGGAGGAAGCACAGTAGACTGTGCGAAAGCAATTGCTGCAGCTGCCTGTTATTCTGGTGATGCTTGGGATCTTGTTCTTGATAAGAGTAAGGTTACGAAAGCTCTCCCCATTTTCGTTGTGTTGACAGTTGCAGCAACTGGTTCCGAAATGGACTGCGGAGCAGTAATTTCTAATCCAGAGACGAAGGACAAATATGATTTTGACAGCCCCTGGATGAGGCCCAGCTGTGCTTTCATGGATCCAACACACACGTTTACAGTGCCAAAGAAGCAAACCGCAGCCGGTACGGTTGATATCATGTCTCATGTGCTCGAAGCTTATTTCAGCCGCGCGCAGGGATTTATTCAGGATCGAATTGCAGAAGCGTTGTTGAAAACTTGTATTGTGAATGGGAATATTGCTCTGGATAATCCTACTGATTATGATGCAAGGGCGAATTTGATGTGGGCATCCAGTTGGGCAATCAATGGATTAACATCTTGCGGAAAAGGGCAAGCGTGGTCTGTACACCAGATAGAGCATATGTTGAGTGCTTATTATGATATTACTCATGGGGTAGGCCTTGCTATCCTCACTCCCGTCTGGATGGAATATGTCCTGGATGAGAGCAGTGTAGATAAATTTGCAGAATACGCTAAAAATGTATGGGATGTCGATGATAACGATAAATGGAATGCGGCAAGAGAAGGTATACGAAAAACGCGCGAATGCTTCACCTCATGGGGAATGCCAACAAAGCTGAGTGAATTGGATATTGATGACAGTTACTTTAGGGATATGGCACAAAAAGCGGCTGTTCGCGGTCTTGATTCAGCATACAAGCCTCTATTTGAGGGAGATATTGTTAATATCCTCAAGCGTAGTTTGTGAATTAACGGAGGTATAGCATGAAATTATCTTACCATCAAGTGTGTACTCTGGATAAGACGAATTTGCTTCAAGATGTTCTCCTGGCAGAAAAGTATGGTTTTTGCTATATGGAACTGATTGCAGTAAAGCTGCATGAGTACTTGGGAAATCACAGCGAAGAAGATCTGTGTAAGTTGTTTTCTGAGCATAAAATCAAGGTTCAAGCAATCAATGGTTTTGAAATTTACGAAGGGTTTATGTGCGAAAATGACGATTTTCAGAAAAGAGAGGCATTACTAAAAGAGGTTGAGTTTAACTGTAGGATTGGTCAAAAAATTGGGGCTAAAGCCCTTGTGATCAATATGCCTAAAAATTCTTTTGAAAGTGGCAAACCATACGAAAAAGAACCAGAACAAATCTTAAGTGATTCCACCGCAATCTTGAATTGCTTGTGTGAACTCGCACAAAAATATGGCATTGGTATCGGTGTCGAAGTGATTGGTTCTAAGCGCAGTTCAATCAGAACGGTCCGACAAGTAAACTCACTCTTTAAAACTGTTAATTATCCCAATCTCGGATATGTTCTTGATCCGTATAATCTTTTTACATATGATAAAACACTTACATTCGATTCTATTTTAGAGGCAGATCCGACAAGGATTTTCGCGGCTCACATTAATCAATCGGAAGAAGATTTGCCCATTCACTTGTTATGCAAAGAGAATCGTTCTCTTTGCGATCGCGGTGTAATGAACATCGATCGCTATATGAAAAATCTGCAAACGATTGGTTATGATGGTCCTGTTTCCATTGAGGTATTTCCGAAGGATTACTGGGAAGATGATGCGGAATGGATTGTCAGTGAATGTTACAAAACAACAAAAGCATTTATGGAAAAGAATGGTTTTATTGATACTGTATGTTGAAAGGAGATGAATTGTATGAGAGTGGGTATTATTGGTTCGGGTAATATTGCGAGTCAAATGGCGGCAACCATAAATCAGGTTGATGGTGTTGAACTCTATGCAGTGGCATCCAGAACTGTGGCTAAAGCAAACGCTTTTGCTGAAAAGTTCGGCGCATCTTATTATTATGGCAATTATGAGGATCTTGCTAATGATAAGAATGTAGATTTAATTTATATTGCTACACCCCATGCTGCACACTATGAACACGCCATGCTTTGTCTACGTCACGGTAAAGCGGTTCTTTGCGAAAAGCCTTTTACACTTGACTATTCCCAAGCTGCATCATTAATTCAATACGCAGAAGAAAACAAAATCTTTTTGAGTGAGGCAATGTGGGTTCGTTTCCAGCCTTTCGCAAAAAAAATCCCAGAGCTGATAGCAGCCGGTGTAATTGGAGAGCCTAGATTAGTCATCGTTAATAAGGGAGAAATTAACAATATTGGCCCTTCTGATGTTGACCAGCGACTTGGCGGAAGTGCTTTGCTTGGCAATGGAGTATACTCTTTAACTGCGGCTTCCTTGGCCTTGGGAACAGACGTTGTAAGAACTGAGGGCTGTGGTGTTTTTATGGATAATGGTATTGATGGTGCCGCGTCATTTACACTTATTTACGGAAACAACACCATGGCGCATTTGTCTAGCAGTTTGATTGCAAACGAACATAATGCCTGGTATGTTTGCGGCAGCGAGGGTATCATGGAAATCCGCGGTGTAAGCCGGCTGTTGACCATTGATATTTATAATAACAAACGTGAACTTGTAAAGCATTATGATGCTCCTAAAATGATTTCTGGTTATGAATATGAATTGCTTGCATGTAAGAAGGCATTGGAGGAAGGTCGGCTTGAATGTAGCGAGATACCACACGCCGAAACCTTGCGTATTATGAAATTGCTTGACGAGTTGCGTTCGAAAATTGGCATTACATTCCCCCAGTAAAAATAATCAATATTTAATTTCACTAATCTAAATACATCGCAGCTCCTAGGTGTATTGTATTTAGATTGTAAGCGTCAAACCTCCCCGCGTATAAAAAGGTCGCCATCTCAAGGAGAACTGTTGCTCACCGAGATGGCGGTCTTTTATTTATGAGGCATATAGCATTCTTCC
>ERZ773136.588-NODE-588-length-40401-cov-4.362589_pt1 | contig 40401 bp, 66 predicted proteins | sample MGYA00580855_ERZ773136 | MGnify/ENA primary metagenome ERZ773136 (study PRJEB29015, sample SAMEA2737860) | human gut metagenome | biome: human gut; feature: human-associated habitat; material: faeces | place: China | collected 2012 ... | reverse complement strand
AAAACCTTGATCCGCCGCCGTTTGAGTTCGAGGGTAGGAAATACACCATGTACGAAGCAACGCAGAAACAGCGGCAGATTGAAACAGCGTTGCGCAAGGTCAAGCGCGAGGCGATAGCCGCCAAGGCGCGCGGCGACGACGAGGAATACACAAGCCTTGCGGTACGCTATAAGCGCCTAAACGACGAATACCACGCTTTCAGCACGGCGGCAGGGCTGCGTGAACAGCTCGAGCGGGGCAACATCCCGGAGTTCGGCGCGGATGAATCTAAAGCACTGATGAAAGCCTTAAAATGATGCAGCTAAAAGCATGACAGAGAGCAAATACACTTCCTTTTCCTTTCTTCTCCTTTCTATGCCCCAAGCGGTGGGGGATATAAATACCGCGTCGCTACTGCTCAATAGCGGCCATGCAATATATAGCGCAATGGTGTAATGGTAACACAACGGCCTTTGACGCCGTTATCGTGGGTTCGAGTCCCGCTTGCGCCGCCAACACGGAAACGCTGCGTCGACGAGCGAAGCGCAAGCCAACGTTTCAAGCGTTGCGGAATGGTTCCCCGATGGGCCACCGTTCTATTTAGGCGAAACGTTATTTTAATATGTTCATTCAGTGGTTATTGCAGAAATGCGATAGCCACTTTTTGATATGCCGACGGGCACAAAACGGAATACGCCGACGGGCGGTAAACGGAGGTTTATTTATGGCAGAAGAGAATGTCAATACCAACACCGGCGCTGCCGGGAGCGAACAGACCTTTACACAAGCGGAGGTCGACAACATCGTCGCTAAGAGGCTTGCAAGAGCCACACGCGGAATGCCGAGTGAGGACGATCTGAAAGCATATAACGCTTGGAAAGCAAATCAGCAGAGCGAGGCAGAAAAGCTCAAGGACATTGAGAAAGAGCGCGACACCGAAAAGACGGCGCGCCTTGCCGCCGAAGCAAAAATCACGCAGTATGAGAGAGAAAAGTATCTGACATCAAAGGGCGTGAGCGCTGACGAGCTGGAATTTTACTGTTTCAAGATCGGGCAGAAAGTGACCGATACTGTGAGCTTTGAGAAAGCGGCAGACGCTTTCCTCAAGGAAAGAAAGCCCGCGGGTGTGCGCGTGGACATGTCCGCACACGTCGGAGGCAGCGCCGGGGGCACAAATGGTGCTAACGACGCAATGAACGCCCTCATAAGGGGCAAATTTAGATAAGTGAGGTATAAACATTGGCTACAAACATTGTCAACAGAACTGACCTTTCGGGACTGATCCCCGAACCCGTAACCCGTGAGATAATTCAAGGGGTTACTGAGGGCAGCGCCGTCCTCCAGATGGGGCGCAGACTGCCCAACATGACCAGCAAGACCCAGACCATGAACGTGCTGGATATGCTGCCTACTGCCTATTTCGTCAACGGCGATACCGGCATGAAGCAGACCACTAAAATGAAGTGGGACAAGAAGAAAATCTATGCCGAAGAGATCGCCGTTATCGTGCCTATCCCTGAAGCCGTCCTTGACGATGCGGATTACGACATCTGGGGTGAGGTTCGCCCGCGCCTTGTTGAGGCATTCGGCAAGGTTATTGACAGTGCTATCCTGTTCGGCACGAACAAGCCCACTTCTTGGCGCGATAGCGTCCTTGAGACCTGCAAGAAAGCCGGTTCCGTCGTTGCGGCAACTCCCTATATCTATGATGATATCATGGCGGAGGGCGGCGTTATCGCCAAGGTTGAAGAGAGCGGCTATCTCGTCAACGGTATCATGTCTGCAATCCAGATGCGCGCCAAGCTGCGCGGCCTGAAAGACCTGAACGGCGTTCCGCTCTTCAAAACCGATATGCAGGGCGCTACCCCGTATGCGCTGGACGGTTCCCCGATGTATTTCCCCCGCAATGGCGCATTCGATACCACTAAGGCGCTGATGTTTGCCGGTGACTGGACGGAGCTTGTCTACTCCATCCGTCAGGATATCACTTTCAAGATATTCGATCAGGGCGTTGTGCAAGACCCGTCTGATAACTCCATCGTGTACAACCTCATGCAGAATGACATGGTTGCGCTGCGCGCTGTCATGCGTCTTGGCTGGGAAATCCCCAATCCCAAGAGCGCATACAACGATAACATCGCCAATCCCTGCCCGTTCGCGGTTTACGCCCCTGCCGGTACTGTCAGCACCGTTACCGTCGCTCCGGCGACGGCTTCCGTCGCTAAGGGCGCAAGCAAGGTGTTTACTGCGGCTGTCGCAGGCGAGGGCGCTGTGTCTAACGGCGTTCTGTGGAGCGTTGCTGGCAGCTCTGCCGTCAAGGCTGGCACTAAGATTGACGAAAACGGCAATCTGACTATCGCTTCCAATGAGACCAACACTGCACTGACCGTCACCGCAACTTCCAAGCAGGACGGCACTAAGACCGGCACAGCAGCTGTTACCGTCTCTTGATGACCGGAGGTGAGCGTGATGTATGCTGATTACACATATTACACGACCACCTATATCGGCAGCGCACTAACCGAAGAGGAGTTTGCCCGTGCAGCAACGCGGGCAAGCTCCTTTCTTGATTATTACACGCGCGGCAAGGCTAAGACGTACACCGGCGACGAGCTGAAAATGTGCTGCTGTGCGCTTGCTGAACAATATCAGATTATCGAGAACGCACAGGCGCAGAGCATGAGCGGCGGCGAGCTGCAAAGCCAGACCGTGGGCGCTTGGAGCAAGACATATAAAAGCGGCTCGGAGACGGCAGCGGCAGCGCGTGAGACGCTTGCCGGTATCGTAATGCAGTATCTCGGACACACCGGACTTTTATACCGGGGAGGTGGTTGCTGTGTTCCCTCATGTTGTGACTGTTTTTAATGTATGGGAAGATGACGACCTCGACAAGCACTATAACATCACGATCCTGCGCGGTGTGCTGCTTGATATCTCAAAGGGCGCTAACATCGCGAAAACGGGCTTGTCAGACGCGGACGCAGCAACGCTCTATATTCCGTTCACCGTCACGGCAGAAAGCACCACGGGCGATGTGAAGCGCTATAAGGAGCCGAAAGCGTTCTATGCAGCTGACAATCCCGGCGAGTTCTGGACGCTTGACAGCGGCGGAGAAAGCAGCTCCACATCGACGTATTTTGCCAAGGGCGAAATCTCGGAGCAAATGAGCCTAAAGGAGCTGCGGCAGGCGCATGAATATGTCTATGATGTGTCCACGGTCGATATCCGGGACTTCGGCGGGGATATGGCTCACTGGCAGGTGGGTGGCAAATGAAAATCACGCTCAAGATCAAGGTTATCAAAGGGCGCGAGTTCAAAGCAGCTTGCACCGCTGCCGAAGCCGTCGTTGCTACACAGGCGCTCAAAGACACGACGCCTTATGTCCCGGCGCTTACCGGGGCATTCTCCAATCTCGCCCGCGTCGACGGTAATGAGATCGTTTATACCGGCGATCAGGCCGCGTATTTATATGCCGGTAAGGTCATGGTAGACGAAATGGGGCGTCACGCAGTGTATATCAAGGACGTGGGATGGAGACATCGCAAGGGCGCAAAGCTCCACGCGATTGATAAAGACCTTGTGTTTACAACGGATATGCATCCAAAGGCACAAGCACACTGGATGGAAGCGTCTTATGAAGAAAACGCTGAGAAGTGGGCGCTTGTCGGAGAAAGAGCGGTGAAGTTGTGGCTTGAATAAAGAAGAAAAACCGAAAACGTTAGTATCTGCGTCGGAAAACGCAGATGTGAGCCGCGCAGTGCGGAAATGGCTGAATACGTACCCAAATAAACCGCTGTCCAAGCTTGACTTTGAATGGTTAGGCAAGAGCAGCGGTCTTTGTATATCCACCATACAGGCGTCATACAAGACCAAACAGTTTATAGACGGGACATATCAGGCACAGTACCAGTTCAAAATCATTTACCGCACGACGGCAACAGACGCCGACGAGCGCATAACCGCTGACGAGGTGCTGGATAAATACGGCGAATGGGCAGAGCAGAACAGCGGCAGTCTGACCATAGCCGACGGCATTACCGTTAAGAAGGTCAAGCGCGATACGGCGGCGGCACTTTTTGCCCGATATGAGGGCGATGTTGAGGATCATCAGATCCTTTTAACTTTACTTTACGAGGTGATTTAAGAATGGCTGAATATACATGGACTACCACGGCGGGACAGGCCGTAGCCCGTGAACTGCTCATTGCTTACCTTAATACCGGCACTAATGAAAGCCCGGTATGGTCTCCGCTCGGTAAGCGCGTCGAGGACAGCTCCGAGGAATACGACTGGTCTACCGAGAGCAAGAAAGACATACTCGGCGATACCTACGGCACTATGAAAAAGCCCGTCATTACGCAGAGCTTTGAGCCGTGCGAAATGGACAGCGGCGACGCCGCACAGCAGCACATCTGGAATCTCGCAGTTGTCAAACAAGACGCTATGGCGCTTGCGGCACAGGATATGCTGATCGTTCACAGCTACGCCGGGTTTGCCGAGCGCTACGAATCCAGCATGATCGAGGTAACAGGTCTCGGCGGCGAGGGCGGCGGCAGTGCCGGTATGCCTATAACTGTCACTTTCGGCGGCAAACGCACTATCGGCAGCGCCACCAAGGGCAGTAATGGCGCAATCGAGTTTACACCGGCGGCAGCATAATCAACAGGGGCGCGTTTTATACGCGCCCTTAACTAATTAAGGAGGTTAACATGGCGGAAAAACTTGTATTTAGGCCGGATGACGGCGTACAGGAAATTTCCATTAACGATAAAGTATCTGTATGGATAAACCTTACGGACATGAACTTTATAGAGCGCGTCTTTATGGTTTTTGATGCAATGGACAAGCATCAAGAAAAGTACCAGAGCATGCTAAAAACCACAGAAAATCTACAGGACATATTCAAGACTGCGCGCGAGATGGACGCAGAGATGAAAACTCTGATAAACACGCTCTTCGATACAGACGTGTGTACACCTGTTTTCGGCGACATGAACGTGTATGCGCTTGCCGGTGGTACTCCGGTATGGTTTAACCTCATCATGTGCCTTATAGAAAACATGGACGACACTGTTGTTGCAGAAAAGAAAAAGACAAATCCTAAGCTGCAAAAGTACCTTGCGCGTTTTAATAAGAAGAAATGACGTACGGTCTGCCTACTTCTCTTAACATCGGGGGCAGCGAGTACGCAATACGCACAGATTACCGGGTGATTCTTGAGCTTATCGAAGTTCTGAATGACCCGGATTTTTCGGACACAGACAAGGCGCAAGCGACGATAGAAACGATAATCGAGGGTTGGGAGAGCGTCACGGATTACGCCGAAGCGCTCAAGCAATGCTTTTGGTTCATTGACATGGGACAGCCGAGCGGGAAGAAAACCGCACGGCTTGTTGATTGGCAAAAGGACTTCCCTTATATCATCGCGCCGGTTAACCGTGTGCTTGGTTTTGAAAGCCGCGCCGTTGAATATCTCCATTGGTGGACTTTTATGGGCGCTTATATGGAGATCGGCGGCGAATGTGCATTTGCGCAGATCGTCAATATCCGGTCAAAGCTGTCAAAGGGCAAGAAGCTTGAAAAATATGAACGCGAGTGGTTAAGGCAGAACCGCGAGATTATAAATCTTCCGCAAAAGTACACAGCGGAGGATGAAGAAATCCTAAAGAAATGGACAGGAGGCGGATAAATGGCAACTGAATTGAGATTCCCGGTCGAACTCGATGACGGCCAAGCCTCAAAAGAGCTTGACAAGCTTGTAAACAAGATGAGCAAGCTCAAAGAAAGCATCGCAAAAAATGAATCAGCGCGAGCGCCAATAGTTGAACAACTCAAAGAGGCGCAGGACGCGGCGGTTGAAGCATATAACCGCGTCGAAGAACTGAAAGCGGCGCTTGCTGAGAGCGAAGCAAAAACAAGCATAACCGGCAACGCTGACCCCGGTACATATATTGCCGAAATTCAGCGCCAGGCGCAAATCAAGGCCGAGCTTGCGGAGCAAGAGAAAATCATGCAAGCCAAAGAAAAAGAGGCGCAGCGCCTTGAAGCGCAGGACAGCAAGATACTTGATGTGCTTGCACAGCAGACGGCGGAACTCGAGCAAGCGCAAGAACGCGCCGGTGAACTTACGAAGCAGATAACGGACGCAACAAAGGGTAAGAACCTCAAGGCCATATTCGAGAGCACTCAGGCTGCTGTTAATAACGGTGTAAAAAGCCTGCTCAAATACGGCATAGGCATACGCACACTCTTCACGCTGTTTAGCAAGCTGAAAGATTATACAGTTGATGCGGTAAAAGCCTATGCGGAAAATGACCCAGAAACGCAGGCGCACATAAACAGCCTTAAAGCGTCTCTTGCCGGACTCCAAGCAACGTGGGGGGCAGCATTTGCGCCGGTGCTTAACGCCGTTATACCGGTGCTGCAAACGCTTATAAGCTGGATTAATACGGCCATAAATGCCATCGCATCATTTTTCGCTCTACTCGGAGGGCGAGGCACGTTCAAACGCGCTACATCCGGTATGGATAAACTCGCTGGTGCTGCGGGTGGAGCAGCGGATGCAGCTAAAGAAGCAAAGAAACAACTCATGGGCATTGACGAACTGAACGTTTTGCAGGACAACGACACCGGAGGTGGCGGGGGTGGTGGAGGCGGCGGAACCGGCCTCGACTATGAAGATGTTGAAATCAGCGATTTCCTCAAAGACAATTTCAACACGATCCTTGACATTGTGATTGCCGTTGGCGCGGCTCTTGCGGGCTGGAAGTTCGCAAACATCCTTAAAAACCTCGGGCTTATAAAAGGCGGATTCAAGCAGATACTCGGCATCGCTACGATATTTGCGGGAACAGCAGTTCTCATTAAGGGGGCAATAGACGGATGGAAAAATGGCGTCGACTCAACAAACCTTGTTGAAATGTTTTCCGGCGCTGCTGCGGCGGCGGTGGGAGCGTTTTTAGCATTTGGCAAAGTCGGAGGCGCTATCACCCTTTTAGTGGGCGGCGTAACAATGCTTGTCGTGGGTATTAAGGACTGGATAGCAACCGGCGAACTATCACATGAAACGTGCGCGCTGATAGTGGCCGGTCTGGGCGCAATCGGAATTGCTATATCGCTTCTCACAGGGAGCTGGATTCCCGTGGCGATTGCGGCGGTTGTGGCTCTTGTGATGGTCATTATAAGCTACTGGGGCGAAATATCCGCATGGTTTGATGAACACGTCGGAACGCCGCTTAAAGAAGCGTGGAACAAGCTCAAAGAAGCGGGCGCAGAATTTGCAGCTGCGACAAAACAAAGCTTTGAAGATATCAAGGCAAACGCCGAAAACCTTAAAAACAAATTTGTTGAGAAGTTTGACAATATCCGCGATAAGGTAAAATCCGCGTGGGAGACCATAAAAACCACGCTCGCGCAGAAACTCTCTTTTCCACATATCCCGTTGCCGCACTTCTCAATAAGCGGCCAATTCAGCCTTAAACCGCCGAGTGTACCACATTTTAGCGTGGATTGGTACGCCAAAGGCGGCATTGTTGACGGCGCAACGCTTATCGGAGCGGGCGAAGCTGGTAAAGAGGCGATCATACCGCTTGAGCGTAATACCGAATGGATACGCTCAGTTGCGCAGGAGATTGCATCGCTACTGTTCGACGAAGATATCTTCTCTCGGATCGCAGACAAGATATCGCTTGTTCCGACTGCTCTTGACCGTATGACGGCGCAGCTCGCCACAATGACTATGCCCGCACTTCCGGCAGTTGCTACGGGTTCAGTAGTTCCGCCCAATGCGGCGGTTACTTATACCGGCATAACCCCGGAGCTTGCAGAGAAGTTAAGCAACTTCCTTGACAGGTTCGGCAAGGATAGCGGCAGCAGCCCGATAGAGGTCTATCCAGTGGTAGAGCTTGACGGCGTTCGTGTGTCGAAACAGCTTCACAGCTACACAAAACGCGAAACCAGAATGCACGGCAAAGCGCTTATAGAGGTGGACTAATATGTTTGTTTTTGAAATAGACGGCGTCGACTTCTCTAAGTGGGTAGCTGCCGAGGGATTCAAAGTAACGCGCGCGGACAGCGACGGCCCCAATGCTGGCCGAACGCTTGACGCGTACATGTACCGCGATAGGGTCGCGACAAAGTACCGCTTGGATGTCCAATTGCGTGATCTTTGGGACGACGACGCTCATACAGCTTGCGCGGCTATGCTGCCGGAATATGTGACGGTCACGTATTCAAACCCTTATACGGGCGCAATAGAGACCGTACAGATGTATTCAAATAACAACGTGGCCACGCTTGTGATGAGCATGGACGGCCACGAATGGTGGACTTTTGACGCATTTCCGCTTATAGAAAGGTGATTCGATGTTTGCAATTCCGAATAAGATTGTAATTGGTGACGTCGAATCACCAATTTTAACATTTGAGAACGACGCCATAAAAGAAGTTCTCGAAGAAACAGGCATATCTGCTGTTGGCGAAGAGCTGTATATAGATCAATTCATGCCGACCGTCAGATATGCCCTTTATGTCAGATACCAGATACTCCCTCAAGACAATAATGTTTATGACGGGATTCTGTCTGCTGACGGGAAAATTATATGCAGCAAATGGAATTATGACATTCGTGATGTCCCCTATGGAACGCCGACGAGGTTTTTCAATGACGGGCGCCAGACGGGGGTGTTTTACTGTGAATCGGTGACAAGGGAGAGCGGCGATCTCTTTAAATTTAACTGTGTTTCGGCGGTCGGGATGATGGACAACCAGCGGCACGTTGGCGGCGTATATACTGGTCAAAGATTCGACGTGGTACTTGCCGAAATTCTCGGCACGGAATACGAATACGAAATTGATCCGGAAGTTGCTTCACAACAGGTTTATGGTTGGCTGCCGTATGACACGCGTCGGAACAACCTGCATCAGCTCCTTATTGCATATGGCGTGATCGTATCCAAATCCGACACGGGGAAAATGCTTTTTGTTTTCCTGAGCGCGCGTGACACATATGACATTCCGCGAGGCCGAATCTTTGACAGTGGTTCGATAAAGTACGGCGATACAGCGAGCCGCGTTGAAGTTACCGAGCATAGCTATCATTATCTGTCGAGCACGGAAGAAGAAACTCTTTACGACACCCAAGGCAAGTCATTAGCGCAGAACACAGTGACTTTTGACCATCCAATATACCCGGATTCTATCACCGCGTCGGGTGACATGACTATCTCCGAAAAGGGCACGAATTACGCAATCATTCAAGGCTCCGGCATACTCACGGGCAAGCCGTATGTCCATAACACGAAGCTACTTGTCGAAGAAAATTCCGATGCGCGTATTGAAAAGGTCGTCACTGTAAAAGACGCGACACTGATAACAACAGCAAATAGCGAAAACTGCCTTGCGCGAATCAGCAGCTATTATTTCAACACAACAGTTGTCACACAAGCGATAGTCGTTGACGAAGAACGTGTTGGGCGCAGATATAATATCGAAAATCCGTTCAAAGAAAAAATGATAGGGTTTCTTTCGAGAATGCTTACGAACACATCATCATTTCGGCGTGCAGAGTGTGATTTTATCGCGAATTACACGCCTGTTGCCGGAGGATCATCGTTCGCCCGCCGCGCGGTTCTCGAGCTGACAGACGCAGAACAGCGATGGGATATCCCGGACAGCGTTTTTCAAAAAGATGCCCCACAAATTCGCTGCGTCTTGATTGGCCGCGGTTCAGACGGCGCGACCGGTGAAGATGGCGAAACAGGCGGATACGGTAATGACAGCGAGGGCGGAAAAGGCGGAAAAGGCGGTAAAGGTGGCAAGGGTGGCGCAGGCGGCAAGGTGTATTCTGTGACTATCGACTGCACAAACCTTGCGTTCATCCGCTATAAGAACATAGACGGCGCAACCGTGCTTTACGCAGCCGATGATATTTATTCGTCGGCAAACGGCAGTGCTTCAAGCTCTGGATTTGTTGAACTGTTTTCCGGCGCGGTCTATGCGCTGCCCGGAAACGACGGCGTTTCCGGCGCTGACGGCGGCAACGGTGGATGTAATCCGGCTATAGGCGCATCGCCGCAAAGAGCCACAGTCGGCGGCGATCTTGTGTATAACGGCGTCACATATAAGGGCGGCAAGGGCGGAAAGATGCAGGCCGTCAGAGCGCGGAGCTATTCGACCGCATATCACGAAAATATGACGTGGCGCTTTGGCGGAAACGGCGGCGGCGGAGCTGCTGCCGGAGCGAATGGCCATGATGCAACAAACCTTACAGGCGGAAATGGGGACTTTGAATGGCCCGTGGGCGGCGCGGGTGCAGATGCTACAGAGACGCAGCCAACTGTTGAGCTTTACGGCTCTGGCGGCAACGGCGGTTCCGGTGGCGGGGGCGGCGGTGGAGCGTCAAATCATTACTGGTGGAATGACGTTTATAACGTCCTTATTACAACGTACACGCAAGAAGAATCTAACATCCCCGGTAAAGGCGGCAAAGGGAGTGCCGGAACCGCCGGTTATAAGGGATGCCTCATAATCTACTATTAGGCGGTGGAAACATGGCAATAGAATACTTCCGTAGTTCGCTTCTGGCTCAAGAAATGGAAGAAACATGGACAGGCACAGTCAGATTCAACGCTGAACAGGAGCTGTCTGAATCTCAGAAAGCTCAGGCACGCGAGAACATCGGCGCTGTGCCGTTTGGCAGCAATCTCAAAATATTAGGTCATTTTGATACAGTTGCCGCGTTGCAGGCATCTGCACCGCAGAATGTCGGCGACGCTTACAGCGTGGGCGCGATTACACCCTATAACCTGTACATATTCGACGGCCTACGTAATGAATGGGTAAACTACGGCCAAATCCGCGCAGCGGATATCTCCGCGCAATATGTCGAGAATCAGGTGATAGCCGTATCGGCGTGGACGCATGATACCTCATCCCTCGCGGGATACAGCTATAAAGCACAGATCACGGTCAGCGGCGCGACGGGAGACGATTTCCCGATAGTGGCATTCAACCAGGGCGACGCAGTGAGCGGCAATTTCGCGCCGCTGTCGTTCTCATTTGACGGCTATCTTGAGATATGGGCTAAAGAAAAGCCGACGGCGGCGGTGACGATTCCCATTGCAACGATCATAGTCAATGGCGGTAACGGACGCGGTATCACCAATGCAACCGGTGGCATAACCGCGGGGAGCATTGGTGCTGATAGCCTTGCAAACGGCTCTGTGACGGCACCTAAGATTGCAGACGGCGCAGTGTCACAGACTTTTACCGCAACGATAACCGCCGCAGGATGGACGGGCGACGCGACACCATACACAAACGATGTCACTGTAACCGGCCTGACCGCCGATGACAATCCTTTCGTTGACATGATCGCATCAAGCGCTTTCGAGACCGCAGAAACTGAAATTGAAGCATTTGCGAACATTTATCGAATGGTCACGGCTGAAAATAAACTCACGGTCTATGCGGCAGAAAAGCCGACTGTTGATATCGCCATTCAAATTAAGGTGGTGAGAAAGTAGTGGGTGAAGCTTTTATAACGCGCAGGGGCGGCAGCAGCGCCAAAGTCTACGCCGTCATCGGAGTCACATACCCCACCGGTTCAACCTGCACTTGCACTGATGGCGTGAAGACGCTGACGGCAAAAGACACCACCGGCAAGGCGCTGTTCGTTATCCCCTCCGCCGGGACGTGGACGGTCACGGCGGTCAGCGGCAGCAAGAGCGCGAGCAAAACGGTATCAATCACCGCCGAGGGGCAGGTCGAGACTGTAACGCTGATGTTTAAGCTGTATTTGTTTACGAGCGGGGAAGGCGTAGTTGATGACTGGACACCTTTATATGGTGGGTATACGAACGCGGCTGTCACAAGTGAAAAAATGACATTAAATGGTGGTGAGGATTTATATTATTCCTCTACCGCAGCCGTTACTTCTAATAACGCAATTGATTTAAGCGGATATAGTAAGCTTGTCGTTGACGTGCAAACGAATAAAGCCGCAACCGATAACGTATACGCTTGGGTCGGTGTCTCGGCAACGAAGTTCACAAGGGGCTCGGAGACTAGCACCATCAGTATCAGCAATAGCGCGGCTTATACCAAAATCAGCACAACAACTCGGTACGAGATCGAAGTTGATATAGCGAATATAAATACAGGCTATGTTTTTGTGGCATCCAATGGTACAAACATCGATACAACTGCATATAATATTTGGCTTGAATAAGGAGAATATGACATATGACAATCTACATAGACAACGATTATAAATGCTATGTCTCCGCAGCTGACGGCCGCAGGGCAATTGAAACGGACGCCTTTAACGGCAAGTGTGCAGAGTGGATAGAGAGTTTCCGCCTTGCCCCGGCGGGCGAGACGTGGGTAAAGCCCAACGGCGAGATGTTCCGCGGGGAGATGGTTTCCCCATGGAAGGACTTGGGCGAGGCTTATGCGGCGCAGGCGGCGTATGTAACTGCGCAGAATGCGCAGTATGAAGCGGCATTGACCGCCATCGAAAACGCGTTGGAGGTAACGACATGACCATTGAAGAGAGAGCAGAACGGTGTTTGACCCGTATCGCCGAGATCAAGCAGGGTGGTAGCTCTGCTGAAGTTGAGGACATGCGCGCCGCACTTGACTTGCTGGGCGTGGTGAATGAGGAGGAGACGGCATGAGTTATTTTAATGGAGCTAAAAAGCTTCGCGCGGCGATGGACACCGCGGGGAATGCCCTCTCGGATGCGCAGGCGCGCACCTGTAAGCTTATCTATCAGCAGTGGTCTAATCTCATAGGCACGACCGCAACGCCGGGACAGCGCTTCCTGCACGGCGATACGCTATACAGAGTTCGCCCCGACGCGTCGGAGCACACCTTCAGCGCCGAGTGGGTGCCGGGCGTGCCGACCGCTGCGCTCTACGAAGCTATAGACGAAGAACACAGCGGCACGATTGACGATCCTATCCCGTTCACTCAGCCGATGGAAATTTACAATGGCAAGTATTACAGCCAGAACGGCAAGGTCTATCTCTGCACACGCGACAGCGGTAAGCCGCTCGCGTTCAACCTCGCCGATCTGGTGGGACTCTATGTAACGGAGGTAACTGAGTAATGGACGATGAGAAGACTGACAGCGGCTTGCTGACGGAAGACGCACGCGAGAGCGTAGCCCCGACAGGGTGGCTGCTCTCAAGATTTACGACAGTGACATGAGGAGGAAAACAATGTCAAACGAAAAATTCATTGAAAAAGCGAAAGCGTATGTTGCCGACTATGCGGCCAAGCACTGCGACAAAACAGATAAGATTCCAGACTTCGAGGTATACGTAGTGTGGAACGCGTTTATCCTCGGAAACATCAAGGCGCTCCTCTCTACTACCCTCTTTGACGGTATGTACTATGAGGTAACATACAACGCAGTGAGGGATGAGATTTACTTCGACGCGTACAAAAAGTTTGAGAACCGCTGCATTCCTGTGGAGTAACTGCCATGGGAATCATCGACAATGCCGTGACTCGCGCGCTGGAGATAGCGGCGGACGACAGTCACGGTTACGATCAGGCCAACCGCTGGGGGCCTGACTACGATTGCAGCAGCCTTGTGATAGACTGCTTCAAGAGAGCGGGGCTGCCCCTCAGCTGCACCTATACCGGCAACATGCGCGGGGACATGCTGCGCTGCGGCTTTGAGGACGTGACCGGCAGCGTCGACCTTGCGACAGGCGCGGGGCTTGAGCGCGGCGACGTGCTCTTGAACCACGTCCACCACACTGCACTGTATATAGGCGGCGGCCAGCTCGTGCAGGCAAGCATCAACGAATATGGCACTACGACCGGAGGCCGGACCGGCGACCAGACCGGGCGCGAGATATATACACGCGGGTACTATAACTATCCGTGGGACTGCGTATTGCGGTACACCGGGGCAGAACCGGACACGAAACCGGCCCCGGTGAAACCGACGCAGTTCGTCACCGTCGAGCTGCCCATGCTGGAGGACGGCCAGACCGGCGTAGTCGTCGCCATGCTTCAGGCAGCATTGAAATATCTCGGCTATGATCCAAAGTGGATAGACGGAGAGTTTGGAACGCGCACGCGCAACATGCTCATGGCCTATCAGGCGGAGCACGGCCTTGAGGCTGATGGCATCTGCGGCGCGGCGACGTACAAAAGCATAGCGGGAGGCGATAACGCATGAGATAATAGCGCAACTTCCAAAACATACAGACGAGGAAAAGAAATGGAAATTTTAAAAGCGTTTATCACGTCGTGCGGCGCGGCCATAATTGCTGGGATATTCTCGCTTATCCTTGCACGCAGAAACAGCAAGAAAGAGCGAGAAGAAGCAAACAATCAGGTCATAGCCAAGCTCACCAGTCTTGACACCAAGCTTGAGCAGCACATTCAGCAGGACGCGGCGGCAAAAGCGGACGAATCCCGCAGCCGTATCTTGCGGTTTGGTGACGAAGTCCGGCGCGAGATTCTTCACACGGAAGAGCACTGGATTGATATCTTGCTCGATATAGACCGGTACGAAGACTATTGCGACACGCATCCGAACTACGAAAACAACCGCGCTACACACACAATTCAGTATCTTAAAAACGTCTATGATGGACGTTTGAAGAAAAACGATTTTTTGAAATGAGGTAATAATATGAAGCTTTCCAACAAAGTATACGATGTTCTCAAGTGGCTGGTAGTCATTGTCCTGCCCGCCGTCAGCACGTTTTACAGCACCGTCGCACCGCTGTTCGGCTGGTATGACCCCGGTACTGTCGCGCAGGTCATCAGCGCCGTCTGTGTGCTTGTGGGTGCGATCATCGGCATATCCACTGCCGAATATAATAAGACCAAGTAACACCTCGGCGCAAACAAAAAATCCTTGTAAACCGACAAAACGGAGGACAGATGAAAGAATCCGTGAAAAATTTCTGCCGCTTGAATGGGCTGAACCAGCGATCAGCAAACCTTGTAGACATGCTATATAATGCGTACATAGGAAGTGAGGCTAACGACAACAGCAGAAATAAAAACCAGTCTGATAACGCCGGGGGAGAAAAACAAACTGCAATTTCCGCGAGCGCTAAAGGAACAGTTTGAACGCGACTGCGGCTTTACCGACGAGGAGTTGACCATATTCCGCATGAGGGCGCGGGGAATGAGCATCTTGCAAATTTCTTTTGCTCTTCAAACGGAAACCGAGCTATACGGCACCGAGAAAGTCGAGCGCCGTATACGGAGCATAAAAAACAAAATAGCTGCCGCGATTGATGGCTAAATAATGTGTTGATGAGGGCTAACCGATGGGTTAGCCCTCTTTTTTTATGCGAGAATATCAGCAGAAAGGACGTGACGTAATGGATTACCCACAGTATTACCAACAGCCCCCGCAACAGCCACAGCAGCAGTTCTACGGCGGCTATCAGCGGCCTATACAGACGGTGCAGCAAGCTGCGCCGGGATACGTCTGTAAGCCCGTGACGAGCCGAGAAGAGGCCGTAGCGACGAGCACGGACTACTTCTCTCTTGGTGTTGTAATGCCAGACTTGGGGCACGGCATGATCTATCTCAAGCGCTTTAACCAGCAGACTGGATCATCTGACTTCTTCGAGTTCCAGCGGTATATACCGGAACAGTCTGCACCGGTGGAGTATGCGACAAAAGCCGACCTTGACGCTCTTCGGGCGGAGCTGACACCTAAAAAGAAACGGAGGGCAGACGACGATGAATAACCTTTTCCCGCCGCAAATGGCAAGAAATATAAAGGGGATGGCGACAGAGGCAATAGGCACCATGAAGCAGATGGGGCAGATGGCCACAGATGCGGAAATGGTAATGACACTGATAAGCGCCTATAAGTCGGGGAACTTCTTACCAGCGTTGCAGCAGATGGCGTCACAGAATCCGAAGATGGCACAGGCGGTGACGATGCTGCAGGGTAAGGACGCTAACAGCCTTGCACAGATGGCGCAAAACATGGCTGCCGAGCGTGGCACTACAGTAGATGAACTAGCCAAGGAGCTTGGCCTCAAATAAATAAAAATCCTATCAGTTTTGCAGGTCTTGATAAAAACTGCCCCGACAAATGCAGACGGGGCGCGCGACCCGTGTGTAAATAAACTGATAGGAGATTTTTTATGGCAGACGATTTTATAAGCGGATTCCTCGCCGGGCAGGGCGACGGTAATTCTAATCGCGGCGGAATGTTCGGCGGTGACGGATGGTGGGCTATCATCATCTTTGCCCTGATCTTCGGCTGGGGGCGCGGCGGCTATGGCGCTGGCAATGGAGCCGGTGACGGCGGTTCGACTGGTACAGGCGCGGCGATGGCCGGGTATGTTCTCACGTCGGATTTTGCGAACCTTGAGCGCAAACTCGACGGTGTAAACAACGGCATCTGTGACGGCTTCTACGCGATGAATACCGGTATGCTCAACGGCTTTGCAGGGGTCACTCAGGCGGTCACAGGCGGCTTTTCTGCGGCGGAGCTTGCAAGGTGTAACCAGCAGGCGGCACTCATGCAGCAGCTCAACGCGATGCAGATGCAGGCACAGGAATGTTGCTGTGAGAACCGCGCGGCTATTGCGCAGGTGCGCTACGATATGGCTACACAGGCTTGCGACACCCGTAACACCGTGCAGGTAGCAGCTCGCGACATCATAGACAGTCAGAACGCGGGAACCAGAGCTGTCCTTGACTTCCTGACTAACAGCAGACTGCGCGATCTTGAGGCGGAGAACTCCACACTGAAGCTTGCGGCGTCTCAGGCGGCGCAGAATAACTACCTTGTCAACACTCTGCGCCCTGCACCCATACCGGCGTATCAGGTGCAGAACCCCTATTCGTATGGCGCGAACGGTTGCGGCGGCTGCGGCGGCTGCGGCGGCTGCGGCAACTATTAAGCAAAACTGATATCGGGGCGGGGATAACCCGCCCTTGAAAGGAGATTACTATGTCATGTAAACCCGTATGTCAGCTTTGCCCAAAGCTGATACTCAGCCAAGCGATAACGTTTGCCGATGGCAACGTAGTTGTCAACCTCCCGGACGGCAGCTATACCAACGGCGGGAAATACTGTATCGTGTTGGCACAAACCATACCCGCGACGGCGACGATCAACGCGCCGGTCGTGTTCACCATCGGCACGGGGACAACTCAATTTCCGCTGACAAACCGCTGCTGCGCACAGGTGACAGCGTGCGGAGTGCGGACGCGGACGAAGTACAGCACCATCGTTGTCACGAACTCAACGGGCGCGACGTTCCGCATGATCGGAAACCCATGCTGCTCTCCGAGCAACAATCTTACCGCAGTTAACGCGGCAACAGGAGGTGCGACAGCATGAGCAGAACCGACCGTATAATGAGAATCCGCGACTATCAGCCGCAGGACAAATACCGTGACCGCCGGGGGCGCGAGCATTACGACAATGGCCGCTACGCGCCGCGCAATGAATACCGCGACAACTACCGGGATGACTATTATGAGCGCCGCAGAATAGGCTTTGACTACGATGCGCCGCGTATGGGTGATCCGGCGAGCTATGGCGGGGACTATGAGCGCGGTTATGGCGGCGGCAGTATGTACAACGGCATGAGCCGCGAGATGGCGGATGAATGGATGCACGACCTTGAAAATGAGGACGGCAGCAGGGGCGCACATTGGAGCTACGATCAGACGTCAAATCTTCTTAGTCAGAAGAAATACGACTGCGATCCGATAGAGTTCTATGTTGCAATGAATATGCTATACTCTGACTATTTCAAGGTTGCAAAGAAATTCAACGTCAACAACACAGAGTTCTACGCCGATCTTGCCGAAGCGTTCCTCTGCGACAAGGACGCAGCAGACGATAAGCTCATAAGATATTATGAGTGCGTCGTAGACTAAGCCGGAGGCCGGGGACAATCCCCGGCCTTTGCCGAATTTGTGTTAATAATACGTTGATAATAGAACGGAACGGATAAGAACGGAACGGAATAAAAAAGTGACAGGATTCGCGAAAAACTTCGTAAATCCTGTCATTTTTGGTGGAGATAAGCGGGATCGAACCGCTGACCTCTTGAATGCCATTCACGAAAAATGCACATATTTTCAACGGTTTGCGGGCTTTTGTTGATAGTAGGTTGATAATAGAAAGGCATCAAAATATGGCTCTTCAAGAGCCTATTCAAGAAAAACTATCAACGCCGTTATCAACATCATAGTGCATCTGTTATCTTCCTCAAATCCGCATAGTTTACGTCCTGATAATGCCGCAGCATTTCATCACTTGTGTGGCCGATGAGGGCGAGCTTGTCACGATCCGCTCCGTCGACACGTTTCATAAGCGTTGCGAATGTGTGACGGCAGCTGTGCGGAGTATAGGTGTAAAATTTCTTCCCGTCGCGCTCGACGATGGGATTGTCTATGCAGCATTTATCAAGCACGGAATAAAACAGGTCACGATATCGTGAGGTTGTGAACGGCTTCCCGTCCTCATCGGTGAACACTGCGCCGCTGGTTTTGTCTTGCATAGCCTTGTCAATGTACTTCTGAATCTTCGGGGAGACGGTGACAGTGCGATCCGTCCCGGCCTCCGTTTTAGCGCCGCCGATAAATGCCCGCTCTTTGCTGTTGTAATTCGCCGCGTCGAGCGTTACAAACTCGGCAGGGCGAAACCCAAGGTAACATTGGCACAGCACGATAGACGCGCCGAAAACGCCGTCTGCGTGCTTCTCAAGCTTAGGTATAGCATCATCCGGCAACGCGTTTTTCGCGCCGCTGTCGCCGCTCACGGTGAGGTACTGCCCCATGTTAAGTGTGACGTAGTGCCGGGGGATGGCAAATTTATATAGCAGACCGCACAGCGCCTTCATGTTCTCCTTTGTACGCCGCCCCTTGCCGCATTCGTCGAGGCAGTCTTGCAGATCGTCAATGTCTATATCCGAGATATAGAGCCGATAGACCGGCGCGAAATATTTATATGCTGCCTTGTAACAATCCATCGTAGACTTCCCGGCGCGGTGGGTTGGTAGCCATGCCTCATAGATTTGCTTGAACGTGGCCTGTTTAGGCTTCTCGCGCGGCGAGAGCTTCAGGACAGGTAAATAGTTTACCGCTTCTTTCTTTGTCTTAAAGCCGCCCTTAGTGCGCGAGGCGGGGCGCGATACGCCGTCACTCCCGGTCGCATAGTCTATTGTCACCTTAGCCGTCCACGTCTTTCCGCGCTTGTAGACCGTGCCCATACCGTTTCCCCGGCTCTTTACCGTGCGCGGCTCCGACTGCTGCTTTGCGCCGCAAAACATACAGTATTTGCTTATGTCGGGGATCTCTTCTTTACATTTTCGACATTGCATAACATCACCCTATAACAACGCCCCCGGTCTAACGACTGGGGGCTATTTTTATTTGCTGAACAAAAACCGCAAGGCGTAGCCGATGACGGCAAGCGCCGCAATAACAAGCAACACAAGGAAAACGAAGAACACGGATACTCCCGCAGAACGGAAAAGACCATCGCTGAGGATGTGCGCGTCGATAATCATGTAACCTATGACCGCCAAGAGCAGCAGCGTGGACACGGCGGCGAGAGCGCCGACAATAATACGGGCGGTTTCGAGCCGTTTATCCTTTTGCTCATCAACGGCGGTGAGCCGGGTGTTGTCGATTTCCAGCTCATGAATGCGTTGTTGCTGCCCCTCCGGACTGTCAATGGGTTTCTCAAGCCCGAACAAATCATCCAGCGACAGGTCAAGCACCTTACACAGCGCGGCGGCGTTGTACAGCAAGGGATTGACCTGCTTCCCGGCGTTGATATTGTTTACCGCCGATTTCGGTACGCCGGATTCGTCGATCAGCCTTTGCAGAGTGTAACCTTTACTATCCTTGGCCTCACGTATTCGACCTTGAAAAGCGTCACAATACGGCTGCAATTCCTGAATAGCAGACACTTTTTACATCTCCTCGAAAATTTTTCACAAAATATAAAGCTATTTTAACGACTTAGCCGTATAGATGTTTTTCGCTGGGTCTGCTACTATAAAAGCGTAGCAGATAAGTCGGTTTACAAGGATATCTGTTACAGCCCCGGCAGAGGTTGCCGCCAATGCCGGGGCACTTGCGTTAAGTCAGATCAATAACGGCAGTTGCGCTCGCGGCAGTTTCCCATTTATTATAGTCGATGATTCCAACATTTACCTCGACCGGGTCTGTTTCACTGGACAGCGGAAACGCTTCGAAAACACTAATAGTAGCACCGTCTTTAATCTGGCGGTAATATGAATCCCAATCGTAGCCATCGCCTAAATACATTTCGCTCTTTTCCTGCTGCACGCCGTTCTGAAATACGGTTATCTGCGCGGCGCCCATGAAGTCTATCGGGTCAGCGTTATCGTTCGTAAACTCGACCTCGACAGCAACTTGCAAATCACCGTCAGAGCCGTAAGTTTTATGCGCGGCGACAATCTTCACAGTGTAACCGAGAGCAGAGCAGGTATCTGAAACCGTAGCGGCGGGAGTTGCGGACGGTTCGGATTCAGATGCTGGTGCATTGTTAGCGGGATTGGTGCTTCCCGCCGCGCTTGACGCGGCTACGCCGCCACAGGCACAGAGCGCGAGAACAAGAGAAAATGCGAGTAGACACGTTAGCAGTCTTTTTACCATGACATTACCCCTTTTCATTATAGAATTGCGAATAAATTGTTACGCTACTTAAATGTTAACACTTTGCTTTGTCAAAATCAAGTGAAATCTGTCGAAAATAATAATTAAGGAGGGGAAGTTTTGGAAAAAGAGCGTGAAATACTGATAGCGGAGATAGAAAAACTGATGAAAAGCCTGACCTATGAGCAGTTGCGGTCAGTGTACATATTCACATTGCAGAAAATTAAATAGTGCGAATATGGGAACAAGCCCGGTGCGGAGTTAATCCGTGCCGGGCTTATTCATTTTGTCGGCAAGTTTCTTGAACACGTTAGCGAGAGCTGCCCACTCTTCGACGGTGGTTTCCGCCATAAGCTCAATAAGCATCTGCTCAATGTCTGAACGCTTGCCCTCCGAGAGCTGCCCGATATATTCATCAAGAACATCCTTGCGCGACTTTACCGGGAACGGATCACCGGCACCGGTGCGCAGCCATACTTCATCAACGCCGGTTTTTTGACACATCAGTGTGATGACTGCATTAGTCGGGACGTTCTCCCCAGACTCCCATTTCTGCACGGCGGATTTTGAAACACATAAATATGTGCCGAAATCTGTCTGATTCATGCCGATATGCGTTCTGACATACCGTATACGGTCTTTCAACTGGTTCACCACCTTTCGCATTTATAGTATCACATTAGCGTTGCATTGTCAACAGAAAAAGCACATTAAATGTGCAAAACCCTATTGACAAAGCATATCTAATGTGCTATCATAAGCACAGTTAATGAGCAACGGCTCAAAAATAACCAAGCCCCGTGAACTGCTGGAAACGCACAGGAAACGGCCTTGAAACAAACTCAGGAGCGGGGCAAATGAAAAGGAGAAGAGAAAATGGAACAGTTTGAATTTAATAAGGAGCAGATTCAGACCATAGCCGACGAAGTAGAGCGCCGGATGCGGACGTATACCACGGACATATATACCGAGGCCGAGATAGAAGATATCCGCCGTTCGATGTGGCAAGGCGTTTATTCCACGCTCTGCGTGATGGCGTCCAACTGGCCGGAGGTCAGGGACTGGACAGATGAAATTCAGGGGAGGTGAGAACATGAGCGAACAGGAAAAGAAAACCGCAAAGGAAGTCATTGATAGTCTGAAGCAGATACCGCCCGACGGCGCAGATTACGTGCGCGGGTACTTGCAGGGCAGACTTGACGGGCTGAAAAAAGAAAAGGAGGACAAGGCGTGACGATTGATGATATCGAGGCTATGGACAAGGCCACGTTAACACCGCAGGAGGCCGCAAGCGTCATCGGCTGCAAACCCTATGACATCAACGTGAAATTCAAAGAGGGCAAGCTTGAGTTTCCGGCAATACAGAGCGGCAACCGCGTCAAGGTTCTCCGAGAGCCGTTTATACGGTTCGTGAGGACGGGCAAATGAGACCCTGCATGGGTTGCGAGTTCCGCCGCGTTGGCTGCCACGCTGACTGTGAGGCTGGCAAAGCGCAGGAACGCGAGAACGCAGCAAAGAAAGCGTACATAAGAAAACACAATTATCCCGACGCTGATGAAGTCTTACGCGCGGGAATGGAAAGGAGAAAGAAAAGATATGGATAGTGTATTAGGCTGGCTGACGGTCACTGCCGGGGTGTTCTACTTCTTCGGTGTGCTCTTCCGTCAGGGAGTGCTTGAGCTGGAGGAGCGCAGCACGGCGAGTGAAAGAGCGTGGCAGGAGGCCGGGAAATGAGCATTGAAACATTAAGTGTCCTGATCGTCGGCGCTCTCGCGTTGGTGCTGGTTGCCGTGATCGTCTATCTCGACATAATCACCGAGCGTGCTAATGAGATACGCGAGATCGCGCAGTCCTACGGATGGGCTGACATGGGCAAGGCCGGGAAGCTTGACGGCAAGCGCTACGAACCGGCTACGGACGCGGATTTCTTCATCATGCCGGACGGCACGAAGATTCACAGGCATTGAAAATGCCGCCCCGATAAGCAGATCGGAAAGCGGCAATGGGTATATCAACAATCTTAATTATAAACGAAAAGGATGGGTAAGTCAACAATGAACGAGAAAGGTTACAAAGCATACAACCCCGGCTTGATATGCCGTGGGCATAAGTACGAAGAGAATACCGTTTATAAGAAAAACGGTCACGGTATCTGCTGCTCCGGTGTTACGCACTACTGCGTCAACCCGTTTGACACGCTTGACTATTATCCGCTTGTTCAGCCGGATGGACAGTTCAGCGAGTTCACGACGGTCGAGGCGATTGACGATCCGGTTACAGATGACGGGCGAAAGTTCGCGACGAGCACTATAAAAATTGGTTTCAAACTTGGCTTTAAGGGCTTTATACAAGCCTGTATCGACTTTCTTTATGAGAAAACGATAAAGGAGATGCCGAAACCGGAAGATGTTGATGTTAGCTATGCCGCGCAGATCGGCAGCTCCGGCGATGCCGCGAAGATCGGCAGCTCCGGCTATGGCGCGAAGATCGGCAGCTCCGGCGATGGCGCGAAGATCGGCAGCTCCGGCAATGCCGCGCAGATCGGCAGCTCCGGCGATGACGCGAAGATCACCGTTGAAAACGCTAATAATGTGGTAGCTTGTGTGGGCAAGCGCGGACGAATCAAAGCACCCGTAGGTACTTGGTGCACACTTGCCGAGTATGGCGAGTGGAACGGTGAGGGGTATCCGTGCATTTGCGTTAAGTCGTTCGAGATTGACGGCGAGACGTACAAAGCGGACACATGGTATACGCTCAAAGACGGTGAGATCGTGGAAGTGCCCGAAGAATGAGCCTATACGATTTTGCGGATATCCGCGCCGTGCTCCCCGAACATTTGAGTTGCGCACGATTTGAGGGGATGAGAGAAAAGCACCTCATGTATAGACACAAGGGCAAAATGCTTTTCTGGACGATGGAGCACTACGCAGATAAGAGCTATGGCGATTACGAAGTAATGATAGACGGCAAAAGCCAATACTTCAAAAGACTTTCGGATGCCGTCAAATGTTTCAACGGAGGGTGAAATGACACTTTACGAAATTGACAAGAGCATAGAACAGCTTGTAAATGCTGTTAATCCGGAGACCGGAGAACTGCTGGTTGATAATGACGCGCTCGACGCTCTGATGCTGGAGCGTGAGAGCAAGATCGAGAATATTGCGTGCTACGTCAAGAATCTCGCAGCAGATGTAAAGGCGCTCAAGGACGAGGAGACAGCACTTGCCGAGCGCCGCAAGGCAACAGAGAAAAAGGCCGAACGCCTTAGGGACTATCTCGATTATGCGCTACAAGGGCAGAAATTCCAGACGGCAAAATGTGCGGTTTCATTCCGCAAATCTCAGGCGGTTGAGCTTGCAGATGACTTTATAGACTGGGCGGAAAAAACAGGGAATAACACCTTGCTCCGCTTCACCGCCCCGGCGGCTAACAAGGTCGCGATAAAAGCTCTGCTTGTGCAAGGCGCAGAAATCCCCGGCGCAAAGCTGGTGGAGAACACATCCTTGATAATTAAATAAGGAGGCAGAAATGTCAGAGAAAAACATATATCAGCGCATGGCCGCAATCACGGCGGACTTACAGACCGTCGCAAAGAATCTGAGCGTGGAGACTGGGCGCGGCAAGAGCTATAAGGCCGTATCCGAGCGAGATATCATCGACGCAGTTAAGCCGCTTGAAATCAAGCACGGTGTTTATTCCTATCCTGCTGAACGTCACGTTCTCGAATCTCAGATACTCGAAAGCGAGAACGAATATCAGGGCAAGGTAACGAAGAAAACGACGTTCTACGAACGCATCAAGACCGTCTATCGCTTCTGCAACATCGACAATCCGGCAGAATACATAGAAACGACGACTTTTGCAGAGGGCATAGACAGCCAGGATAAGGGAAGCGGCAAGGCAATGACATATGCCGATAAATATGCGCTGATGAAAGCCTATAAGATCAGCACCGGCGATGACCCGGATCAGACGGCAAGCACAGAAGAGCGATACACACAGACGGCTCTAATATGCGCCGATTGCGGTAGCAAGATAGAGCCTATAAAGCTCAAGGACGGGCGCGTCTGGACACCAGCGGACGTGGTACGCAACAGTCAGAAAAGCTATGGCCGCAGCTTGTGCCGCGACTGTATGACCAAGATCAATGAAGCAAAGAAAGCCGTTAAGACGGCAGAACAGGAGGGCTAAATGCTTAACCGAATAACCATCATGGGCAGGATGACACGTGATCCGGAGCTGCGCCACACGCCGCAGGGAACGCCGGTTGTGACGTTCACCCTTGCAGTTGACCGTGACTATCAGAGCGGCGGCAGCGAAAAGCAGACCGATTTTATTGACGTCGTAGTATGGCGCCAGACCGCTGAGTTTGTCAGCAAGTATTTCACCAAGGGCAGCATGACCATTGCAACCGGTCGCTTGCAGATGCGCGATTGGGAGGACAAGAACGGCAACAAGCGCCGCAGCGCGGAAGTGATCGCCGACAGCGTGTATTTCGGTGAGAGCAAGCGCAGCACCGGCACAAACGCCGAGCCGCCAGAGTTTGAAGAGCTGGAAGCGGACGGCGAAACTCTCCCGTTTTGACCTATGACACAGAACGAAAGAATAATCCGGCACTTGACCGACTACGGCAGCATAACGAGCAAGGAGGCAATGACCGAATACGGAATAATGCGGCTTGCCTCCCGCATTAACGACTTGCGCAAGCTCGGCTATCCGATAGTCGGCGAGACGGAGACCGGGAAGAACAGATACGGAGAGCCAACGCGATACTCACGGTACAGATTGGAGAACTGACATGGCATTAGAAAGCTTTAATGCCTATCACAGCTACCTTACTGCGATTGAACCACTCAACGACGCGGAGCGCGGGAGACTTTTCACGGCGTTGCTTACTTATAGTAGCACGGGCGAAGTCCCTGACCTCCGTGGGAACGAGCGCTTTGTCTTTCCGCAGATGAAGTGGCAGATAGATAGGGATAAGAGCAGTTATAACGACTTCTGCGCACGGCAGTCGGAGAATGGGAAAAAAGGCGGCAGGCCGAAAAAGCCAACGGTTAATTTTGAAACCCAAGAAACCCAAGCCTTTTTTGAAAAACCCAAAAAAGCCATAGACAAGGACAAAGACAAGGACAAAGACAAGGACGGGTTTAGTGCATCTTCTAACGAAGATGTTTGCCCGTCTGACGACGGGCGCGGCGATGTGCAGACTGTCATTGACGCTTGGAACAGTTTAGGTTTGAATCCGATTCGCGGCGTTGCTCCGGGGTCTACTCGCAAACAGATACTTGGCGGCAGACTTAACCAAGACGGCTTGCCGTTAATCCTGCAAGCGATTGAAAACGTGCGCAGCAGTGCGTTTCTCAATGGGCAGAACAACAGAGGTTTCACGGCAACGTTTGATTGGTTTATTAAACCGTCGAATTTCCAAAAGGTTCTTGACGGAAATTATAACAACCGTCGAAACCCGGTGCCTACGTCAACGGCTGATAGGCTCGCGCAGATGATAGAGGAGGGGGTTTTCGGTGACTGAGCGCGAAACGGCAAAAATAATGTCCATAATGCAGACGGTTTACCCCGACAGCTTTCACGGCTTGACGAAAGAAGCGTTAAGCATGACGGTCAAGGTGTGGACAAAGGTCTTTGAGGACGACCCGGCAAGCGCCGTGCAAGCCGCCGTGATGGCACACATATCCGCGTCGGCAGATAGATTCATGCCGCCGCCGGGGGCTATCAAGCAACGACTTATAGGCATGACGACCAACGCGGACATGACGCCTCAAGAGGCATGGCAGCTTGTGAACGCAGCTACACAGCGCGGAATTTTTCACACGAAAGACGAGTTTGACAAGCTCCCGCCGGTGGTTCAGCGGATCGTTGGCAGTCCTAACCAGCTGAAAGAATGGGCGATGATGGACGCGGAGACAGTGCAGAGTGTCATATCGTCTAACTTCCAGCGCTCATACACGGTGAGGGCTGAAAAAGAGCGGGAGTACATGGCGCTGCCGACCGGAGTAAAAAACACGCTGGCCGAAATATCCGGGAAGCTTGGCTTTGCGACGCTGCCAGGAGGTGCGCATGAAGATTGAGAGCGCCCGGATCATGGGCAATGACCTCATACTTACCGCTTCAATACCGGACGCACGACGCTTTGTGTACGGCTTTAAGCCGGGGGAGTATGAGATATCCCCGGCAAAGAAAAAGCGCAGTCTGAACGCCAATGCGTATGCGTGGAAGCTTATCAACGACATTGCGCTTGCCGTTCGGGAAAGCCCGGAGGATGTATACCGCGAGGCGCTGAAGAACATCCCGAACATCTGCGAGGTGCTCTGTGTACAGGACAAGGCCGTTGACAGCATGGAACGGCTATGGACACGGAACCACATAGGGCGGCGCGTAGAGCGGGAGGAAAGCAAAATCAAGGGCTGCACGAATCTGTATATCTTCTACGGCAGCTCGGACTTTGACACCCGGCAAATGTCGATGCTGATAGATAACCTTGTGCAGGACGCACAGGCACTCGGCATAGAGACGCGCCCGGAGGAAGAGATCAAGTCACTGTTGGAGGCATGGGAATGAAAGAATACCATGAATTTCTCGAGAGTAAGAAAATAGCCGTCACACCGTCCGGATTTGAGCCAACGTCAAGTAATCCGAAACTGTTCAACTGGCAGAATGACATAGTGCGTTGGGCGCTTGTAAAAGGCCGCGCTTGCATATTCGCAGATTGCGGGCTTGGCAAGACGGCTATGCAGCTCCAATGGGCTAAACAGGTGTCAGAGCATACCGGAAAGCCCGTGCTGATACTTGCGCCGCTTGCTGTCGCGCAGCAGACAAGACGCGAGGGTGAAAAGTTCGATGTTCCTGTTAAAGTCTGCCGAGCGCAGAAAGATGTTGCCGACGGCGTGAACATCACAAACTATGAGATGGTCGAACATTTCTCGGCGGAAGCATTCAGCGGCGTCGTGCTTGATGAGAGCAGCATACTCAAGGACTACTCAAGCAAGACGCGGCAGCTGCTGACGGATATGTTTCAAGACACACCATATAAGCTGTGCTGCACCGCAACGCCCGCGCCGAACGATTACAAAGAGCTTGGCACACACGCGCAGTTCTGCAACATAATGACGCAGACCGAAATGCTATCTACGTTCTTTTGCCACGACGGTGGGAATACGTCACAGTGGCGCCTCAAAGGTCACGCAGAAAGCAAATTCTTTGAGTGGGTTGCTGGATGGGCGTGCTGCCTGACAAGCCCGGCAGACTTGGGATATGACAGCGCAGGCTTTAATCTGCCGGAGCTTCGTATACACGAAGTCGTAACGGAAAGCGATGCCTTAACGGACAGCGACGGGCAGATGATGCTGATGGCGAAAGCTACACAGGATTTGCAGGAACGACGGCAAGCGCGCCGGTCAAGCTTGGTTGACAGAGCGACAGCTGCGGCAGAGATAGCCAACGGGACGGATGAACAGGTGCTTGTCTGGTGTGACCTCAACGACGAGAGCAGTGCACTTGCGGATGCGATAGATGGTGCGGTTGAAGTCCGTGGCAGTCAGAGCGCAGAATACAAGGAAACGGCGATGAACGGATTTACAACAGGCGAAAACCGAGTGCTTGTGTCCAAACCGTCAATAGCCGGTTGGGGCATGAACTGGCAGCAGTGCAGCAAAATGATATTTGTGGGGCTGTCGGATAGCTTTGAAGCATATTATCAGGCGGTTCGCCGCTGTTGGCGATTCGGTCAGAGAAAGCCTGTTGACGTGTATATCGTGATCTCTGACGCAGAGGGCTGCGTCAAGGAAAACATAGAGCGCAAACAGCGCGATGCGGAGCGTATGACTTCTGAGATTGTACGGTTCACAAAAAATATACTTGCTGCCGACCTGCACCATACCGTGAGAATGAGCGAAAGCTACTACGCTTTGGAAAGGATGGAAATACCGGAATGGTTATTGAAAATATCGGCGTGATAGATCAAGCAATAGGCGAGAACTACGCGCTGTATAACGGCGACAGCTGCGAGGTGCTGAAAGGCATACCGGAGAGCAGCATACACTATGAAATCTTCTCACCGCCGTTTGCAAGCCTATACACGTACTCAAACAGCGAGAGAGATTTAGGCAACTGCCGCACGACGACGGAGTTTTACGAACAGTTCAAATACATCGTGAGTGAACTGTACCGCGTGCTTATGCCGGGACGGCTGGTGAGTTTTCATTGTATGGACTTGCCGCTTTCAAAAGAGCGAGACGGCATTATAGGTATCCGGGACTTCCGCGGTGAAATGATCCGGCTGTTTGAGGATGCGGGTTTTGTGCTTCATTCTCAGGTGTGTATTTGGAAAGACCCCGTGACCGCAATGCAGCGCACTAAGGCTCTCGGCCTGTTGCATAAACAGATAAAGAAAGACAGCTGTATGAGCAGACAGGGCATACCAGATTATCTTGTGACCATGCGCAAGCCGGGAGAAAATCCTGAGCGCGTGACGCACACGAATGAGAGTTTTCCGGTAGACGTATGGCAGAGATACGCAAGCCCCGTCTGGATGGACATAAACCCATCCGATACGCTCCAAGCAAGCAGCGCAAAGGAGGATAAGGACGAGCGGCATATATGCCCGTTGCAGCTTGGCGTTATTCGGCGCGGAATAAATCTATGGACTAACCCCGGCGATACGGTGCTTACTCCGTTTTTGGGGATAGGCTCTGAGGCTGTTGTTGCGTTACAGCAAGGGCGCAAGGCAATAGGCATAGAACTTAAAAGCTCATATTACAAACAGGCTGTACGTAACTGTGAGGGCACACAGGCATATGAGCAAATATCGCTGTTATGACAAACGAATACGGCGTGACGCTCGACCGAAACGGTTATGCTCCGTCGATCGTGCAGGATATAGACGGCTGTTGGTTCTGCAAAACACAGCAGGGTGAGCTCGACCGGCATGAGATATACCACGGGGCATACCGGAAGAAGTCAAAAGCGCTTGGCTTATGGGTGCTGCTCTGCCACGACTGCCACATGACATTACACCATACCGACGCCGCCCTTGATGCGCTGCTCAAGCGCTGGGGGCAGCGTGAGGCGATGAAGCATTACGGTTGGGGCATTGATGACTTCCGTGAACGGTTCGGAAAAAATTATTTGTGAGGTGAACGATGGAAACACATTTTACGATCCCCGGCAAGCCACAGGGCAAGGCAAGGCCACGAGTAAGGCGAGACGGACACGCATATACCCCAAGTCAGACAACGCAGTATGAAGAGCTTGCACGTTGGTGTTGGCGGCGTTCCGGGGCGGTTAGGCTGAACGGAGCTATAAGAGCGGTGATACTTGCGAGATATCCCGTGCCGAAGCGCGACAGCAGGAAAACGCAAGACGCTAAGATATGCGGTGAAATCCCCTGCACGATAAAGCCGGACTGTGACAACATCGCTAAGATTGTGCTCGACGCGCTCAACGGACTTGCCTATGACGACGATAGCCAGTCACAGAGCTGGAAGTACATAAGTTCTACGGGGACATTGGGGATGTTTTTGTAAGGCTTGAAGAAATAAAGGAGGAAAACAGATGACCGAATACATCAAAAAAATGCGGCGCTGGATGATGAATGAACCTGGCGTTAACTATCTCCCAGATGTGGAGTTTCGAGGCCATATCAGCGATACGGACAACTGCGTTTGCTCCGGTTGTCACAAGATGGGCTTCGTCCTCAAACTAACAGTACCGGAGACAGGGTATCACGATGGTAAGCGCCTTTCAACGAAGTATCACGAGTACTGGATCTGCGATGACTGCATTGAAAAACTCGCGCGGTGTTACGGCGCAGTGGCAAAGGAAGCAGGGGAAAAAGGAGAGCACTATATGACTGAATACGTAAACCGGCAAGAGGTGATTGACGCACTGCAAGCCCCGGAGATGTTTGGAATTACGCCGTACCATATAGAGCTTATCAAGCGGATTCCGACCGCTGACGTTGAGCCGGTAGTGCATTGCCGAGACTGCAAACATCGAGTTGAAAAGTGGTATTCTGACAAACGTATGAGACGAGGCGGCTACCAGTTCCAAGGTTGCGATATCGTGGAAAATTGCGATTTGGGCAAGGATGATGATTTTTGCTCGCGCGGAGAAAGGAAAATAACATGAGACTTACGACAAATACTCCACAAGGCAATTTAGAACAGTCGCTGAATCTGTTCTATGCCAAAGACGGTGAAACGTGGGTACGCGGATACGGGGAGCACGGCGCAGACATAACCCTACTTGATTTGACACGAAAGCTTATACGCCAATACGCGCAACCAGACGAAGTACCGGAAACTATGTCTGATGAGGACGTTATGTTTGCAATGGTGGATTGGCTGTATGGCGGAACCGATAGCATGGAGGGCGTGTTAGCACTTCTCTATCTTGCGGGGTGGGTATGCGCGGAGCTGCGCGAATGCCTCAAACGGTTCGAGGATAAGGAGAACGCCAATGCCTGACATATTGAAATCGCAGTGGAGAAGAGCTCGGAAGCGTCATGTATGCTCCTTCTGCAACCAGTACATAGAACTGGGGGAAAGGTACAAATATGACACCATCGTCTACGAAGGAAGCGTGTACGACTGGTTTTCACATGAGAAGTGCGACTTCCTCGCTAACGAACTTTGGGGATACGTTGATCCGGATGATGGCGGGATGTCGGCTGACGATTTTCAGGAGGCATGCCAGGATTTCTGCTTTCACTTTGTCTGTCCTAATTGTGAGCATTGGGACAGAGAAAATCGCGAGTGCACTGCAGATGACTGTTGCTGCACCGATAAAGCTTACGAGACGCTGAAAAAGTACGAACTTTATATGACTAGAGAAAGCGGTTTCATTGGTTGGAAACTTAGACCGAGAAAGGATGCCGAAGCTAATGGACAAACTTAGACCGTGCCCGTTTTGCGGCGGACAGGCAGATATAAGCATCGATCCTGACGCGGTCGTAGATACGGAAGGACGACACTGGGCGTACACTGTGGTATGCAATAAGTGCTGCGCAACATCCGGGCTTACATATCTTCCTGAAAAAGCAAGTAAAGCATGGAACAGGAGAACCGTCCATGAGTAAAAGCGGATTGCTCGCCCGGCAGAAGGCCGAACGCGAGCTATGGACGATCAAGGTAATCGCCTACACTGAGCAGCAGACGCTTGATGCGGTCTGCCTTGCGCTTGCTGAGGGCTTCGGTTTCGGCGAAGAACGGTTGAAGCGCTTCCACGACGCTTTTAACGCCAAGTACACGGAAATCCGAGAACTGGAAAAACGCGACACCAAAGACAACGAATATGCCATAGCCAAGCAAGAGGCCGCGCTTAAAGCGGCTTGCGGCAAATACTATTCACCGCGTGAGGTAAGATATGATATCAAAATCGTCACCAGAGACGGCAAACAACACAAGCTGTGAGGAGCTGTACATAGCGAATGAGAAGCTTGCAAGAAAATGTCTGCTCCGGTTCTTCCCAACGCTTGCTAACGACGAAGATGTTTTGCAGACGGCGCGAATGGCGCTATGGCGGGCTTGCCAAGACTTCAAGCCGGGGAAATGGCAGTTATCTACTCTCGCGTACACGTACATCCGGCGAGACATAATCAAGGAATGGCGCAGCTCGAAGCGCACGAAAAGAGCGCAGGAAACGATCTCTCTCAGCACACCGATACACGACAAGTCCGGCAGCGAGTATGAGCTTGAAGAAGTCTTGCCGGGGGCAAAAAACGTGGACTGGTGCGACAGTAAAGCTTGGTGGGATAGTCTGACCGACAGGCAACGTGAAATCTTGCGGTATCGCTACGACGGCAAAACATACCGAGAGATAGCCGAGATATTAGGCTATTCCCACACGCTCATTGAAACCGAGGTGCGCATAGCGCACAAAGAAGCAAAGAGATATCTGTGAGGTGAAACAAGTGTACAAATTAACACTGTGCTGGTCATGTGCAAACGCAACGGGCGGATGCTCATGGACGGCGCGTGACCCCGAAACCGGCGCGATCATGTTTAAGCCGGTCGAGGGCTGGAAAGCAAGGAAAACCACGCTCAAGGGCTATCGTCACGAAAATACCAGCTACCATGTGATAAAATGCCCGGAATACAAGGAGGACGAATGAAAATTGTAATCGACCCCGGCGCTTACCTGCCGGAACGTGCGCACGATCTTGACGCGGGATATGATCTGCGCTCACCTATAAGGGCTTATGTGCCGCCGTACAGCAGCGCAATCATCGACACCGGTGTACATATCGAGATACCGGAGGGCTACGTCGGTATGCTCAAGAGCAAATCCGGGCTGAACGTCAAGCACGACATAACCAGCGAGGGCGTAATCGACAGCGGTTACACGGGGAGCATCTGTGTCAAGCTCTATAACCACGGCCAAAGCGCCTATGAGGTCAACAAGGGTGATAAGATCAGCCAGCTTGTAATTATGCCGATAATCACACCGGCACTTGAGATTGTAGACCACCTTGACAACACCGAGCGCGGAGACAGCGGCTTTGGCTCGTCTGGCCGCTGATAGGAGCACAGGGAAATGACCGATGAAGAATACGTGTTCCGCTCTGAATGTGCAGACCGGAAACGCACAGCGCGTGGGAGCTTCAATAAACGCTCCCACGCCGGAAAGGGCGGCAGAGTCAAAATGCCGTCTGATTATATGACGAAAAAGGAGCGCGATAAGATGAACGGAGAAGTACAGAGCTATAACCTCAACAGCCCTATGAAGTGGGAGCATTTCAAACGGTTGCCGGATGATCTCAAGCATGAATATCTCAGCGCAATTATAAGCAAGTACAATCCACAACGGGAGGCGCTCGCCAAGATGTTCGGCATAACCCCGAACACGCTCTACGTAACGTGCCGGGAAGTGGGCATATCTTTTCAAAACGGCGGGGCGAGAAAGGGAAGAAACGATGCGTTCTGGGCATGGGTAAATAGCACGAACGAGGTTATGCAGGACGTGAGTGAAGAACCGTCGCCGGTGGCGGAGATTGCAACGCCGATAGAACAGGTCATGGAACCTGCTAAAAAGCCAAACAAACCGCCTATGGGCGCGGGAATACCAATAAACGGCGTGTTGGAGTTTTCCAATACCACGGCACAAGACGCATTTAATGCGGCGTATGCGCTGCTTACGACGGCGGAACTGCAAAAGCTGGTTATAACATGGGAGGCGGCAAATGACTGAATTCTGGAAACTCAAATGCAAGACAGACTTGTACAATCTCCGCAAGAACGAAGCGGCTATTGAATCCATACCAAGCGACATAGCCCTTGAGCGCGAGCGGATGACGGCGATTAAAAGCGCCTGCACAGACTCAACACCGGTGCAGGGCGGCGGGAGCAGCTACGACGACAGGCTTAATAACAGCATTTGCCTTATTGACTTGCTGACGGCTAACCTGCACTTTGCTGAAAAAGAGGTTGAATTGACTTGTAAGGCGCTTGATAAGCTCACCGACGAAGAGCGACGAATACTTGAGGTGCTTTACATAGACAAGCAGAGGAACGGCGCACAGCGGCTATGTGATGAGCTGAACTGCGATGATAGCACTGTATGGCGCAAAGCCAAGCGCGCACTGACAGATTACTGTACTGCGCGATACGGCGCAAGTTAAAATGCGAGTTTTGTGACAGTGATTTTTCTGAAAACAGTGTTATAATGATAGCGTGAATAGCTATGAAGAGCGCCGGAAGATACCGGCGCTCTTTTGTGCAGACACGGCGGTGGTTTTACCTCCTTTTCACACCGCCCAAAGAGTAGGAGCAGCTACGGCGAGGGACACCATAAGCAGTGGAGGGGGCTATGGATATAATCACAATGCGGCTTGACGATCTCAAGCCATACAGCAACAACACGAAGGAGCACCCACAAGAGCAGATAGACGAGATAAAAGAATCTATCGCTCGATACGGGATGAATGACCCTATTGCCATTTGGGGCAAATCCAACGTCATTGTAGAGGGTCACGGACGCTTTGAAGCCCTGCGGCAGATGGGGATAAAAGAAGCGACGTGCATACGCCTTGACCATCTGACCGATAAGCAGCGTCGGGAATATACCATTGCCCACAACAAAACCACAATGGACAGCGGTTTTGACAAGGATATGCTGTCCTTGGAGCTTCCCGGCCTTGATCTCGGCTTTCTCGGTTATGTAGACGAACCGGAGGAGGAAGAGGACGACGGATATTACGGCGACGAGCGCGAAAAGACGTACAGCAAAATGAATCTGCGCGACTATGACGCAGAACGCGCCGCCGGTAAATGGGATATGCCGATACTGAAAGCGACAGGCCATATACCGGAGGATTTAATATCGTTCAACTATATGCTCACAAGCAAAGACTACGGCAAGGGCATACACTTCTATATCGACGATTACCAATTTGAAAGAGTGTGGACAACGCCGGACAAGTACATTGACAAGCTCGGTATGTTCGACTGCGTTCTCACGCCGGACTTTTCGCTTTATCTGGATATGCCGCTTGCAATGCAGATATGGAACGTATACCGCTCCCGGCTGATCGGGCAGATCATGCAGGACGCGGGCATAACGGTTATACCAACGCTGCAATGGGCAGATGAACGGAGCTTTGATTTCTGTTTTGACGGCATAGAACCGGGCAGTGTAGTCTCGGTAAGCACGATAGGCGTAAAGCGCGATAAAAACGCCGGTGGTATATGGTTCGCTGGCATGGATGAGGCAATAAAGCGGTTGAAACCGTCGCACGTCGTGTGTTACGGCGGCGATATAGGATATAAATTCCCGTGTGGCGTGAGTTACATTGCAAACCATAACACGGAGAGATTCGGAGGAAAAAGCTGATGGGCGGACGTGGAGCAAGCAGCGGCATATCAAAAGGCGGTGCGCCAAGTCTTGATAACAATCTTATACGCAGGGCAAACGCCGCAAGTTTTGCAGTAGACACCGGAGACGCGACAAAGCGGGAATACACGCGGAATGTCGAGACCATAAAAGGGCTTGGGTTTGACGAGACCGAAACGAAAGCAGCATATAAAGAGCTTCACCGTCTGACAACCGAACAACTCGAAGCGGAATCGAAGGATGTCAGCCCTTATGTTTTCGGTGTAGCACGATTCAACCGCGCACAGGTGCAGAAGAACGCACAGAAAGCCGTTGACAAACGTGCAGCCGTCAATTCTTATATGAACAGTTTGAAAAATAAGGCGAAAAAAGCGCAGAAACAGAAAGAAACAAATACGCTTTCTTCGGCGCTCAAGAACGCAATGAGCAGCGGAAAGCTTGAAGTGACAGTAAACGGCAAGACGTATTACCGAACACGCAAAAACTCTGCAACATGGAGAGTTAGATAATGGGCAGCAGAGGTGCAACAAGCGGCGCAGGCAAGCACCCATACGGCAGCGAGTACAAGACGGTGTTGCAGGACGGCAACATCAAGTTTGTAAAATACCGGCTTGCTGACAATGCGAAAGCGCCACTTGAGACATAGACCAAAGGGCGCGTATATGTCACAGTAAACAGCGAGGATAAACCAGCATATATATCATACTACGATACGCAGGGCAAGAGAACAAAAACGATTGATCTCTTGCGCCCACACGATAATAAATTGCCGCATATCCATGATGGGTATTCTCATGGCGGCAATGCAAGAGGCCTTACAGACAAGGAGAAAAAGCTTGTTGAAAAGGTACGGCAGACATGGTACAATAAACGTGGCAAGTCCGTGGTGTAAAAGGAGCATACCGTGATAGCGGAGGTAACGGTTCGATTCCGTTTGCTTGCCATTTTAATTTAACAGCAATCGTCGTTTTGATAATTCAGAACGGCGATTTTTTATTTTCAAGGGAGGGAGGGTATGCCACGCAATCCCAAACAGGACGAGAACTTAAAAAAAGGACGCGATACGCAGTTCAAAAGCGGCGAGATGGCGGCGAGAAATGGGCGAAAGGGCGGCATAGTCTCAGGAGAGGCCAAGAGAGCTAACAAGAGCCTCGCAAGCCTCGCAAAGTCGATAGCACAGCAGCCCGCGCCGGATAAGCTCAAGGGGCAAATAAAGCGCGTAGGGCTTGCGATAGACGACGAGGACATGACGTGCAACGCCGCTATTGTTGCAGGAGTGTACGGAAAAGCCGTAAGCGGGGACGATAAAGCCGTTGACCGTTGGGAGACATGGACGAGCGAGGGCACGGCAGACGATAAGCCGTTCAAGATACCTGCTGAGATAATCGGCAAGGCGTTTGTTGATATAAACCGGCAGATAGTACCGAACAAGTCATACATATTCAAGGGCGGGCGCGGCGGCTTGAAGTCGTCGTATATCTCCGAGAAGATACCGGAGCTGCTTATAAACAACCCGACAATGCACGCTTGCGTTGTCCGAAAACAGACGAACACGCTTAAAGACAGCGTTTACTCGCAAATACAGTGGGCTATCAACGAAATGGGGCTGTCTGCCGACTTCGACTTTAAGGTATCGCCGGTCGAGATAACATACCGCAAGACCGGGCAGAAGATATACTTTCGCGGCTGTGACGATCCGGTAAAGCTTAAATCATTAAAGCCGCCGTTCGGTTATGTCGGCATTCTCTGGATAGAAGAACGCGATCAGCTCGCGGGAGCAGCGGAAGAACGAAGCGTGAGACAATCTGTTCTCCGTGGCGGTAACGACGCTTATTTCTTCGGCTCATATAACCCGCCGAAGAGCCGCGCAAACTGGGTTAATCAGCAGCTCTTAGAGCCGGACGAAAACCGCATTGTACACCATTCGTCATATCTGGAAGCGCCGCCGGAATGGTTAGGTACTATGTTCCTCGACGACGCGGAACACCTTAAAGAGGTAAACCCGGCAGCTTATGAGCATGAATATCTCGGCGTTTCCAACGGCGACGGCGGCAACGTGTTTGATAACATCGAGGCTCGGCGTATTACTGATGAAGAGATAGGCCGGTTCGACAGAATATATCAGGGCGTGGACTGGGGCTATTATCCGGACATATTCGCGTTCGTGCGCGTGCATTACGACGTCGTGCGAGAGACGATTTATTTTATAGACGAGCACTGCAATAACAAAACCAGCAATGCAGATAATGCGGCATGGATAAAAAAAGCAGGGTATGACGATTATCCGGTAACGTGCGACAGCGCGGAGCCGAAGAGCGTTGCAGACTTCCGAGCAAGTGGCGTAAATGCGTTCGAGGCGATAAAAGGCCCCGGTAGCGTTGAGTATGGTATGAAGTGGTTACAGATACGAAAGATGGTAATTGACCCGGAAAGAACGCCAACGGTTTACAAGGAGTTTGTAAACTACGAGTTTGAACGCGACAAGGACGGGAATGTGATAAGCGGCTATCCGGATAAGGATAACCACACCATCGACAGCACAAGATATGCCCTCGAAAAAGTATTCAGAGTATACGGAGTAAAAGCATAAATGAACATATACGAAGTGTTGCGGGCGCGGGGCTATACTACTGTGCCCGAAAGTTTTTATACGTACATAGAGAATTGGAAAAGCTGGTATGACGGCTATGTTAAGACGTTCCACCGTTATAAGGTGTGGAACGGTATGAAGTCTGTCCCCTGTCGCCTGTACTCGCTCGGCATGGCAAAGAAAGTCTGCGAGGACTGGGCGAATCTATTGATGAACGAAAAGGTTAAAATCACCCTTGAGGGCAAGAAAGAACAGGCGTTCATTGATGATGTTTTCAAGCGAAACAATTTCGCCGTCAAAATAAACGAAATGCAGGAGCTGAAAGCAGCGCGAGGAACGACGGCATACGTGCCGACGGTCTCTAATGTACAGGTCGACGGCCAGACCGGCGCAGTAACCGGCACAGATGGAGAGATACGTATTGATTACGTTCCGGCTGATTTGATCCTGCCGCTTACATGGGAAAACGGCATTGTTACAGAATGTGCGTTCGGTAGTCATAAAGCTGTTAAGAAAGACACGTATCTGTATATCTGTATTCATAAGCGCAGCGAACGCGGCACGTACGACATTGAAAATCTGCTATACAGAGACACAAAAGGTAGCCTGTCCGAAGTTAACCTTGCGGATGTTCCGGAGTTTGAGAATATCCCGCCTGTTGTGCATACGCCTTTTACACAGCGGACGTTTGTTATTGACCGGCTGAACATTGCAAACAATGTTGATCCGACGCTTCCGATGGGCATAGCGGTATTTGCAAACGCCACAGATCAGCTCAAGGGCGTTGATCTTACCTATGACAGCTATGTAAATGAGTTTCAACTCGGCAAAAAGCGCGTAATGCTCAAGCCACAGGCTACGACGAATTTCCACACGGGCGAACCGCTGTTTGACACAAACGATGTTGTTTTTTATGTGCTCCCGGAGGACGGGCAACCCGGCGATATTGTCAAAGAGATAAACATGAACCTGCGCACATCAGAGCACAACGCCGGTATACAGGATATGCTTAATCTGCTGTCAAGCAAGTGCGGCTTTGGTGAAAACCATTACAAGTATGATAATGGCAATGTCAGCACGGCAACGCAGATCATCAGCGAAAACAGCGAAATGTTCCGCACGATAAAGAAGCATGAGATCATTCTTGAGGACGTACTTGTCGAGCTGTGCCGAATCCTTCTACGTATGGGCAACGCCTATATGAAATTGGGACTTGATGAAGATGTTGAAATCACAATAGATTTCGACGACAGCATTATAGAGGACAAGGAAACAGATTTTTCCCGTGATTCCCGCATGGTGCAGATGGGCATTATGAACCATTGGGAATTTAGGGCTAAATGGATGAACGAGGATGAAGCGACCGCAAAGGCAGCGTTGCCAAAGATGGAAGACCTTGTATCAGGTGAAAATGAGTAATGCCGAAGTATCCAATTACACCGGAGTTTATGCAGGAACTCCCGGAAGCTATTGTTGTTCTATATGAACGGCTTGCCGATTACCTCATAGCCGATATATGCAGCCGGTTCAAGTATAACGAGACGGCGACGGCAACGACGATCCGGCATATAAAGCAACTGTTGAGAAACGGCTATGACCTCGATAACATCAATAAGTACATCAAGAAAACGCTGAAGCTCACCGACGCGGAGTTCTCCAAAGCTTGGAGTACCGCGCTGGGCGAGAATCAGCGTTATTTTGATGCTGTCGTAACGGATCAAACCGGCTTTAACCGTGAAGCGTTCGACAGCACGATAGCAGCCATAGCTGCGCAGACAAGCGGCGAGCTGCGCAACATTACGCGCACAATGGGCTTTGCCGTGCGTGTAGCCGGGCAGATTCAGATGCTCGACCTCGATGGAATGTATGAGCGGGTTCTTGATGATGCGCTGATGGAAGTGCAGAGCGGGATCAGCTATAACGTGGCTATCAGAGAGGCGACAAAGCAGCTCACAGACAGCGGAGTGCAGTACATCGAATACGCTTCCGGATGGCATAACCGCGTTGACGTCGCCGCGCGCCGGGCGGTTATGACAGGGGTAACGCAACTGTCACGGCAGTATAGCGAGCAGACCGCCGAGCTGCTTAATACGCCTTATAGAGAGGTCACAGCACACAGGGGCGCACGTGATAAGGATTATCCTAATCCGTGGAGCAGCCACAAGAAATGGCAAGGCCGCGTATATTCTATATACGCCAAAGACAAATACCCGTCGATATACGAAGTGTGCGGACTTGGCCAAGTAGACGGTCTATGCGGCGTCAACTGTCGTCATTTGTACCATGCATGGGTTGAGGGCGTTTCAGAGCGGACATATACCGACGAAGAGTTAGAAAAC
>ERZ773136.585-NODE-585-length-40546-cov-7.201600_pt1 | contig 40546 bp, 46 predicted proteins | sample MGYA00580855_ERZ773136 | MGnify/ENA primary metagenome ERZ773136 (study PRJEB29015, sample SAMEA2737860) | human gut metagenome | biome: human gut; feature: human-associated habitat; material: faeces | place: China | collected 2012 ... | reverse complement strand
GCCGTCATTTGCCCAGTCGGTAGCGGGAGCGCCGACAGCGACCATTGCGACCCAGTAAACAAGGAACATGACCAATGCGAAGATCGGAAGACCCAGCCAGCGGTTGGTGACGACCTTATCGATCTTATCGGAGGTGGAGAGCTTTTCCGTGCTCTTTTTCTTGTAGCAGCCCTTGATGAGCTGGGCGATGTAGATGTAGCGCTCGTTGGTGATGATGCTCTCGGCGTCGTCGTCGAGCTCGGTCTCCGCCGCCTTGATGTCCTCTTCGATGTGGTTCATCGTCTCGGTGGGGATGCTGAGCTTTTCGAGCACCTTGTCGTCGCGCTCAAAGATCTTGATCGCGTACCAGCGCTGCTGCTCTTCCGGCATGGAGTGCACGGCCGCCTCTTCGATGTGGGCGATGGCATGCTCGACAGGGCCGGAGAAGGTGTGCATCGGGACGGTCTTGGTGCCCTTGGCGGCGCGGATGGCAGCCTCTGCAGCGTCCATGACGCCGTCGCCCTTGAGTGCGGAGATCTCGATGATCTCGCAGCCAAGCTCACGGGAGAGCTCCTTGACGTTGATCTCATCACCGTTCTTGCGGACGATATCCATCATGTTGATGGCGATGACCACAGGGATGCCGAGCTCAGTGAGCTGGGTGGTGAGATACAGGTTACGCTCGAGGTTCGTGCCGTCGATGATGTTCAGGATCGCGTCGGGACGCTCGGTGATGAGGTAGTTACGGGCGACGACTTCCTCCAGCGTGTAGGGGGACAGAGAGTAAATACCGGGAAGATCCATGATGACCACGTCATCGTGCTTCTTGAGCTTACCTTCCTTCTTTTCCACGGTGACGCCGGGCCAGTTACCGACGAACTGGTTCGAACCGGTCAGCGCATTAAACAGCGTCGTCTTACCGCAGTTGGGGTTGCCCGCGAGGGCAATTTTGATCTGCTTTTCCATGTTTCTTACTGCTCCTTCTTGTTAAGTTTCCTTAACTTATGTAGAAATAAATTATTCAACTTCGATCATTTCGGTGTCCGCCTTACGCAGCGACAGCTCGTAGCCGCGCACGGTGACCTCCATCGGGTCGCCCAAGGGAGCTACCTTGCGCACGAACACCTCAGTGCCCTTGGTGATGCCCATATCCATGATACGGCGCTTGACGGGGCCCTCGCCATGGAGCTTGACGACTTTGACGGTCTCGCCGATCTTGACTTCACGCAGTGTTTTCATAATCTCTCTCCTTTTATTTGAAAAATTGCTCAAACCATGATTTTTCTTGCCATTTCTTCACTAATGGCAACGCGGGCTTCCTTGACCTTGACGATCACGTTCCCGCCGAGCGACGACACGATACTCACCGTGCCCCCGGCCACAAAGCCGAGATCTTCGAGATGCTTTTTCACTTCAGCACTCCCGCCGACTTTGAGGATAGTATTTTCTTCTCCGGCATTCGCCAGTGTAAGCGGCATCATACTGTATCCCTCCGCATGCTGTTGGTCTGGCACTTTTCTGCCCGCGGCGATCCGCAATTCGCCGGCGCAAAGTTAGTGTCGTTTAACTTTCGCCCGTAAGTTTAATCTCTCTAACCTATTTTGTCAAGAGGTTTTGTGAACATTTTTTTAATGCTTGCAATTTTGGTTAAAGCATGTTAATCTGTGATTGACCTTTAACAATGAAGTTGGTGAAACCGCACATGAAAATTCAAAAGGCATCTGAAGATTATCTCGAATCCATGCTGATGATGAAAGAGCAGCACGGCTATATCCGCTCGGTCGACGTGGCCGACCATCTGGGCGTGACGAAGCCCAGCGTCACCTACGCGACCAAGCGACTGCGCGAAAACGGATATATCGTGATGGACCGCGACGGCCTCATCACGCTGACAGACCGCGGCATGGCGATCGCAGCAAAGATGCTCGACCGCCACCACACGCTCACAAAATTTCTCATCGCCCTCGGCGTGGACGAAAAGACCGCTGAGGAGGATGCGTGCAAGATCGAGCACGACATCAGCCAGCAGACATACGACGCGATCTGCGAGCACGCAAGGCAGCACCTTTAAATGCAGGATCAACGGCCCCGTACCGAAAAGGTGCGGGGCCGTTTTCTTATATTTATAATATAATTTTGTCGATATCTTCCCTTTTTTCCCGCCGCGCAGGAACAAATCATCCGGTTTTTCCGTCAAAAAGGAAAAATAAAAAAATTTTACGGTTTCGTGAAGCATTTTGCCGGAAATTGCGTCTATTCAAGTAGAAACACTTTTTCACGAGGAAAGGAGGCGCTGCACGATGGAAGACGCGCAGATCATCGAGCTGTTCTTTGCGCGCTCGGAGGATGCCATCAGCGAGCTGGACAAGAAATACGGCAAGCTCTGCCACAAGCTCGCGGACAACATCCTTGCAAGCGCGCAGGATGCGGAGGAGTGCGTGAACGATGCCTATTTGAGCACCTGGAACGCGATCCCGCCGCAGCGTCCGGAATCGCTTCCGGCGTTTGTCGGCACGCTCGTCCGCCGCTGTTCGATCACGCGCTATCGTGCCAACACGGCAATGAAACGAAACAGCCATTACGATATGTGCATGGAGGAGCTTGAAACGTTTCTTGCTTCGCCCCAGCAGGCGATGGAGGAGCACTATGCGGCCAGAGAGCTCGCCGCCGCGATCGAGCGCTTTCTTGACACGCAGAGCAAGGAAAACCGTGTGCTCTTCATGCGCCGCTACTGGTACGCCGACAGCTTTGCCGAGATCGGCAAGCTCCTCGGCATCACCGAGGGCAACGCCCGATTGCGCCTGACGCGTATGCGCAAGCAGCTCAAGACCTATCTGACCGAACAGGAGGTGCTGGTATGACACCCGAGCTTTTTTCCGACGCCATGAACGAGATCGGCGCGAAATACGTCGAAGAGGCCCTGACCTACAAGCGCCCCGCGCAGCGGAGCTTCTGGAGCAAGCTCGCCAAGCGCGCGGCCATGGTCGCTCTGGTCGCTCTGCTCGCGCTCAGCGGCTTTGCCGCCGCCAGTCCCGCCGCGCGGGCCGCTATGATCCACTGGGTGGAAACGTGGACGGGCTCGCAGGTCTCCTATGAATACGCGGGCGACGCCCCCACCGGCGAGCTGCCGTTCTACACGATCACCGCTCTGCCGGACGGTTACACGCTGGACGAAGATATGAGCTACGAGGACTCCGGCTTCCGTCAGCTCTGCTATCAAAGCGGCGACGACCTCATCCTTTTCAGCTATATCTACATGCAGGACGATTCGTTCAGCTATTACGACATGGGCGAGGACACCGAAATTTCCGAGGTCACCGTCAACGGCTGCAAGGGCAAGTTCTTCCTTGCGAGCGATGAGTCGCTGTGGAGCACGCTTGAATGGATCGACGAGGAGAGCAATCTCCACTTCTCGCTCGACGCCAGCGGCGATGAAGCCGTCCTGCGCGCTCTGGCCGAGAGCGTGGCGGTCACGGAGAAGACCGTCGATCTTTCCGACGGCGATGAAGACGAGAATATTCTCACCTTTGATGACATAGAGGGGGAAAAGCTCCCCGACGAGGAGGCGAAACCGTGAACGACTATCTTGTGTGGGTGGATACCTCCACTAAAATCGCCTCGTTCCATGAGGTCGAGGCAAGCGACCTGCTGCACTTTGAGCAGTACGAAAACTTTATGAACTACCTTGCCTCCCTTACCGCGCAGGGATACCGCTTCCAGTGAGCGTGACCGTAGTTCAAATTGAGAGAGAAATAAAAAGCGAGAGAACAAGAGAGGAGAACCGCCATGATGGAAAATAATTCGACACCAAGCCCTGACCCCGTCCCCGAAGCCTCCCCCATTGCCGTTCCCGTCCTCGCAGAAAGCGCTGTCACTCCCCCGCCCGCGCCGCCGGTCATCCCCTTGCGCGAGAGGCCAAACGCGCCGCTGCTGCACAAGGGGTTCCAGAACCTCTTCCGCCTCGGCATCGCCAATATCGTCATCAATCTTCTGAACAACACCTTTAAGCTTGGCGACAAGATCCCGTCGCTCGGCGTTGTACTGAGTGTGGTGTCGCTCGCGGTCAGCATTCTCACGCTCATCGTACTCTGGAAGCTGAGCGCAGCCGTGCCGCGCTTCCGCAGCGTCGTGTACCTCAACCTTTTTCCGCTGCTTCTGTTTCCCTTTGCCGCGCTTGTCGGTCTTTCCAGCTTGCAGGAGCGGATCGACGAATCCAATTCCACTGGCCTGCTCGTCTTTTTGGTGATTCTGCTGGGACTGCTGCTTGTTCTTTCCGCGCTCTCGGCGTATCACCAGCTCACCGCCTGCGCCGAAGCATTCGACGGCGCGGATGACGAGATGGCCGCCAAATGGCGCAATCTCTGCACCTGGCAGGTCGTGATCATCGGCTGCTTCGGTGCATTCCTTACCCTGCTCCTGCTTTTGAGTCTGTCATCTGCTTCCTTCTTCTACTTCTACAACGGCGGCATGATCGTCCTGCTCCTGTTCATTCTCGCCATTGCCATCGCTCTGGGCGTGGTCGAGATCATAGAACTCGTGTACCTCAACCGCAGCGCCAAGCTGTACGAGTAAACGTCAACCATCACAAAACGGAAAGGAGTATGTTATGTCTACCATCAACAAGACTTTTCTGCGCGTCCTGCTTGCCATCGCCTGCTGCATCGCGCTCGCGTTCAGTCTGCTGCCGCAGGCCGAGGCCGCAATGCGCGCCGACGTCGTCACCGGCAAGGTGACGCTCAACGGCCAGGTCATCGACAACAAGAACGCCAAGTACCCCCTGCTGACCTACAGCAACATCACCTACTTTCCCATGACGTATCACTTAAGCCGTTTCATGGGCGTGGAGACCGACTGGAACAATGCCGCCAAGTCGCTCAATATCACCGCAGGCGGCGCGCAGAGCGCCTATGTTGCCGAGACTGGCAAGGCGCAGCGCGGCAGTGTCGCCGTCACACCGGCAAGCTACAAGATCAGCGTCAACGGCGCACAGATCAATAACAAGGAAGAAAAGTATCCCATTTTCAATTATAACGGCATCACCTATTTCCCCCTCACCTGGGCCTACGCGGTCGATTCGTTCGGTTGGAGCTATCAGTGGGACGCTGAAAACGGTCTGCGTATTGACACGACCACCGCTCCCGCCCGCCTGCCGACCGATCCTGACACCGGCAACGCCGCGCTCGATAAGGCGCTCACGATCCTCAATAACAGCTACCTCGCGGGCGGCAAATACCGCGGCATGCTCGAAGGCGGCGGCAAAAAGACGAGCTTCGACGCCGCGCTCGACGTCAGCAACACACCGGATGTCACCTCCGTGAAATTTACTGCCGAGCCGTTCCCGTTCTTTGATAACGGTGTCAGTTATTTTGCAAATTACTATGCTGTCAAGGGCGGTTTTGCAAGCGATGAACAGATTGGCATCTCCGGCAACAGCCCGGAACTAGGTGATGTTGGCTATCCGATTTATGCCGAGGTGGCTGTATGGGCGGAGAATAGCTACATCGGCAAATGCTTCCTTGACTGCCAGTTCACAGGTGCGCGCAGCAAGCACATCACGGATTTCAAGCGCACCGCCGCTGTGGGCAGTGCGGAAACCTGGACGCTGCATGTCTCCTATGCGGAGGACAGCTTCACCGGCTACACCGCCGAGCTCAGCGTCGACACGGCCAAGAGCGCCGTAACGCAGATCGTGATCCGCACGGCGAACTATACCCTGACGATGACGCCCGCGTAACGGGGTTCCCCTCCCCGCCGCGGCGCAAAAAAGAAGGACTTCACGCAATGCGTGAAGTCCTTCTTTTTATCTCTTTTCAGTTTGCGAGGTACTTTTCGCGTTCGCCTTCCGGCACGAGCGCGCCGCCCGTCGCCCAGACGATGTGCACGGCATTCTCCCAGTGCGCGCCAAGGCCGCTGCTTTCGAGATAATCCGTCATCTTGGACAGCTCCACCGCACCGGCAAAGCCCGCGCAGGCGGACGGCTCGACAAAAAGGCCCTCCGTCTCGTGCAGGGCGTGGAGGTCTTTGAACAAACGCTCGTCCGACACCGTGAAGCCGCCGCCGACCATCTCCTTGACCGCCTCCCCCACGAAGCCCGAGGGGCGGCTGACGGCGAGTCCGTCCGCCGCGGTGCGGCCCGTCAGGCCAATATCCTGCACGCAGATCGCATTCTGTAAGCCACTGGCGAGGCCGAGCAGCATGCACGGCGCTTCCACCGGCTCAGCGAAGTAGACGTGTGCCGCGTCGCCGAACTCCTGCTTCAAGCCAAAGCAGATACCGCCCGGCGCGCCGCCGACGCCGCAGGGAATGTAAACGAGCAGCGGGTGCTCCTCGTCGACCGCGATGTTCTGCTCGGCGAGCTGCGCCTTGAGCCGCCGCGCAGCCACAGCGTAGCCGAGGAAGAGGTCGACAGAGTTTTCATCGTCGATAAAATAGCTTCTCGGGTCCTCCGCCGCGCGCTCGCGGCCCTTCTGCACGGCGTAGGAGTAGTCCGCGCCGTATTCGAGCACCGTTACGCCCTTTGCGCGCAGCAGGTCCTTTTTCCACTGCCGCGCGTCCGCGCTCATGTGGACCGTGACCCTGTAGCCGAGCGCCGCGCCCATGATGCCGATGCTCAGCCCCAGATTGCCCGTCGAACCGACGTGCAGCTCATACTGCGAGAAAAAGTCGCGGAACGCGCGCGTGGCAAACACGCTGTAATCATCGCGCATCTCGACCAGCCGGTTCGCAAGCGCTAAGTCCTCCGTGTGCTTGAGCACCGCGTAGCAGCCGCCGCGCGCCTTAACGCTGCCCGCGACGGGCAGGTCGCTGTCGCGCTTTAAAAAGAGCTTACCTGCGAGCTGCGCACCTTCATTTTCGTTGAGCCATGCGCGCATATGCTCGATCTCCGTCAGCGGCGATTCGATGAGGCCGCGATCAGCCGCGGTCTCGGGAAATACCTTCTTGATGAACGGAGCGAAACGCTCCAGCCGCGTCTCGGCGTCGTCGACGTCCGTGCGCGTGAGCGGCAGCGCAACGAGCGCGGTTTCCGCGCTCCCGACATTCGGGTTCATCCAGGCGCTCTCATGGCGCAGCTGCAATTCCCTGACAAATTCCTTACTGTTGAGCATTATTTCCACTCCTGTTCTTCCGTAATGTACTGCTGGGTGCCGCGGTAGATGCGCACCGTGCGCTCGCGGTAGAGCTCCATGACCGCCTGCGCCAGCAGCGCCGGGTCATGGCGGGCGTAGCCTCCCTGCGCCGAGAGCAGCGGGTATTCCGCGAGCGCGATTCCCAGCGCCGCAATGCGCTCGCGGTCGACGCGCAGCAGCTCCGCGTCCTCTTCACTGTATCGCGCGGCGAGCTCATGCGGGATGGGCGCATTGTTGGCAAGGCAGAGATCGACGATCCCCTCCCGCCCGTGACGCTGCAGGGCTTCCAGATGATCGGCGGCGGTGTAGCCCTCGGTCTCGCCGTCCTGCGTCATGATGTTGCAGATGTAAAACTTCTGCGCGTGCGACGCGCGGATCGTGTCGGCCACGCCGTCGACGAGCAGATTCGGGATCACGCTCGTATAAAGGCTGCCGGGGCCGAGCAGAATGAGGTCGGCCTCTGAAATGGCATGGAGCGCATCGGGCAGCGCCTTTGGGTGCTCCGGCACAAGCGAAATGTGGTGGATGCGACAGTCCTGCTGCTTTTTCGCGTTGAAAATGTGCGATTCGCCCACGACGCGCGCGCCATTTTCAAACACGGCCTCGAGCTGCACGTCCGCGTTCGTCACCGGCAGCACGCGGCCCGAGATCGCCAATACCTGTCCCATCATGGCGACGGCCTCTTCAAAGCTCCCCGCCATGCCGTTGAGCGCCGCGAGCAGCAAATTGCCGAACGACTGCCCCTTGAGCTGCCCCTCCGGAAAGCGGTAGCCGAGAAGCTGCTCCATCACAGGCTCGGTGTTCGCGAGCGCCTGCATACATTGCCGCACGTCGCCCGGCGGCAGAATACCCATTTCACGGCGCAGCACGCCGCTCCCGCCGCCGTCGTCCGCCACCGTGACGATGGCCGTTAAGCGGTCTGTATATTTTTTCAATCCCCGCAGCATCGTCGACAGGCCCGTGCCGCCGCCGATGGCGGCGATCTTCGGCCCCGCGGCGCAGTGGGAGGACGCACTACTCTCATATATCATAGGGATTTCCCCTTCAAGCGCATATTTTTCTATGATAAAGGTAGTATAGCAGGCTTTCAAGCAAAATGGAAGTGGGCAAGCGATACAAGTTTTTTCATCTTTTGCACTCAAAATGATAACGTTATACAAAATCCGTATTCTTCTGTCGATTTTTACTGATTCGATGTTTTCACCGCATTGTTGCTTTTATCGCCGCACTGTGGTAGGATACGACAGTAACAATGTCAAAGGAGCACTTTCATGGAACAGCTCACAGCCGCCCAGCAGGCGGCGGAATTGAACAAGAAGAATCTTTTTGCCACCTATAATCACATTGAAGCGGAATTTGTCGAGCCCGACCACGCGATCTTCAAGCTCGAGATCCGCCCCGAGAGCAAGAATCCCTACGGTATCGTGCACGGCGGCGCGATCTACACGATGGCCGACAACGCCACGGGCTACGCCGCCCACACGGATGGTCGATCCTACGTGACGCAGGGCAGCTCGATGCATTTTCTCCGCAACCAGTCGGAGGGCGTCGTGCGCGCGGACGCCAAAGTCCGCCACCGCGGCAGAACGACCTGCCTTGTCAACGTGGACATTTTAGGCGAGGGCGGCAAGCTCCTCGCCACGGGCGAGTTCACCTATTTCTGCATCGACCCCGATATCATGGCACAGAAGGCCGCGCAGCACCGCTGAGGAGGGTTTGACCATGGCATGTGCACTGCTTTACAATTTAAAGGACGCCGCACGGCTGCAAAAGGTCCGCTTCGCGCTCTTCAAGCTCGGTGTGAGCGGGCGCGTCGTCGCGCCGGAGGAGCTTTCGCAGCCGATCGGCTATCTCTGCGATCTTGAGGGCTTCTCCCCTGTCGAGGAAACCGTCGAGGGCAGCTTTTCCGACGAGATGCTCGTGCTCTGCGGTCTTTCCGGTCCGCAGCTCGACGCGCTGCTCTCGTCTCTTCGCCGTAGCCGCGTGGTCGTCGCGCTCAAGGCCGTCGTCACCGAGGACAATGCCGCGTGGAGTTCGCTCCAGCTGCACGACGAGCTCCGTCAGGAACACGAGGCGATGAAGGGCACGCGCCCCAAGGATGCCAAAAAGCGCTCCGCGCACCGCAAATAACCCTTGCAACCGCGCAGAGCAGGCGGTATAATAATAGGGCTTCGAATCGAAGCCCTATTCAAGTATCAATAGTATCCGGGTATAGCGAAGTTGGTATCGCGCCTGCTTTGGGAGTGCCGTGGCGGTATCCGGGACGGGGCAAGGCAAAACGCCGCAAAACCTTGTGACACCGGCGTTTGCGGAACTTTCCCCAGTTGCCGAAAGCGGCACAAAAGCGGCTTTGACCACAGGAATGACCACAGACAGAAAAAACTTTATTTTTACCGCTCGCCGTGGTATAATGGCAGAAAAATGAATATCCGGGTGTAGCGCAGTTGGTAGCGCACGTGATTTGGGAGCAGGATGTCGAATGTTCGAACCATGTGCTTGCCCTAAGATCTTTGAAACCGACTGATTTTAGACATCTTTATATCCGTATATACGTTTCAATGCTCGGAATAAGCTCTTTAAGGCAGCCATACAAAATAAAGCGAAAGCCAATCAGCGGCCATCATTCGTTCTTCACCCGCACCGCCCACTCGCTTTCCTTGAACCCAACGAGGACGAAGTCATCGCCGACCAGCAGCGGGCGCTTGACAAGCATGCCGTCCGTGGCGAGGAGGCGCAGCATCTCGTCCTCGCTCATTTGGGGCAGCTTGTCCTTGAGTTCCATGGACTTATACAGAAGGCCGCTGGTGTTGAAAAACTTTTTCAGCGGCAGACCGCTCCGCTCGTACCACGCGGCCAACTCGTCATAAGTAGGATTCTCCGTTTTGATGTCGCGGAGCTCATAGGCGATCCCCTGCTCGTCCAGCCACTTTCTCGCCTTCTGGCAGGTGGTGCACTTGGGGTAACAAACAAAAAGCATGGTGTTCCCTCTCCTAATATTTATAGTAAATTACCGTAATCAAGATAGCATATTCCATCGTAAAAAGCAACAAAACAGAGGGTACTGTACAGTCCATGTCAAATCTATTTGCACCTATTAAAAATATCAGTTTTTGTCTATTGTGTGCTGAATATTTAGAATAAATGCGAGAGAACTCGAAAAGAGTTTTCCCGCATTTATTTTTTTATCTATTTTTTTGTCTATTGTGTCCTCATTTTGCTTGCGCGCATGCGCACAATTTGATATAATATATTAAAATATCCGTTGGTAAGTGTAGCATTTTATGATTCTGTAAAACGCGACACATCTTTTTAATCAGACAGATACGGAGGATAATCCTATGGGCGGCACATCTGAGAAAACCACATCAAGTAGGTCCGACACCATGAAAGGTCTGTTCACCGCAATTAACAAAGCAAGGACTACCACTTTCAATGCAGTTCTTCCGCAGGTATGTCAGAAAAAGTTGCTGCAAAACTCGACGGTATCCTGCAGCAACTAAAATGTAGTGGTACCGCAACGATCAGCAGTGAAGTTCAACGTGAAAACAGGACTGAATTAAACTATCACATTGAATTCTGCCTTCGCCGAATCGTGAATTGTATCACAATCGTCACCGGATTTTCCAAAAATCGCACGCAGTACTTAAATCACAAATCCGCTGTCATCATAAGTTAAAACCGCTTCCTGCTATTTGTAGGAAGCGGTTTTCTTCATTTCTTCTATCACCGCGGCGATATTCCCGTCGATCAAAATCGACCGTTCTTCGATCTCGCGCAGTGTGCTTGCCTGCCCCATGTTGATGCAGGCGTAGGTGGCCTTCGGGTTGCCCGCCGTCATGCGGAGGAACGGATATTTGATGATGACCGGCGTGTTGTAGCCGACGCCGAGCTCTAAAAAGAGGAGCTTTTGTCCGTCCCGCGTGCGGAGGAAATTTTCGTACCGCTCCGCCGCGGCGTGCCAGCCCTCGTCCTCGGCAAATTTGTCGTCGCAGCGCAGGTTCATCGTCATCGGTCCGCCGCAGTGCGGGCAGCCCGGAAGGAGCTCCGACGGTACCGTCATCGTTGGCGTCCCATCTGTCGGCGGCGTCAGCACACCGTCCGCTACGGTGAAGCCCTGCGCTTCGACCATCGCGCGGACGGTTTTCTCGTTGTCAAACGTCTCCTGACAGCACGGCTCACTGCACTGAAACAGGCCGTAGTCGCCCTGCGTGTAGAAAAGACGCTTTTTGTCAAAGCCCGCCTTCCGGAAGCAGTGGTCGACGTTCGTCGTGATGACATAATAGTCCTTGTCCCGCACCAGCTCGAGCAGAACCTCGTGCACGCTTTTCGGCGCGTTTTGATAGCGGTTGATGAAGATATACCGGCTCCAATAGGCCCAGAACTCCTCCTGCGACGGAAACGAATAGAACCCACCGCTGTACATGTCGTGGAAACCGTACTTTGCGGCAAAATCCGAAAAATACCGCTCGAACCGCTCACCATTGTACGTGAAGCCCGCTGCGGTTGACAGCCCTGCGCCCGCGCCGATGACGACAGCATCCGCCTCGTCAAGCGCGCGCCGCAGGCGCGCAATTTGCGCCGAGAAGCCGCTCGTAGATCGTTTTGTCGAGATCCTTGAAAACATTGAAAACCACCTTTATTTTACTGCCCGTCTCCACCTTATAGCGCCGCACGGTCTCCACGGCGATCTCCGCCGCGCGCTCGTTTGGAAAATGGAACACACCGGTCGAAATGCAGCAGAACGCGATGCTTCGCACACTGTTTTTCTCCGCAAGTTCCAGACAGGATCGGTAACATGACGCAAGCAGCCGCTCGTCCTCTCTTGTCACACGGCCCGAGACGATCGGGCCGACCGTGTGGAGGACGTAATCGCACGGCAGGTTGTAGGCCTTCGTGATCTTCGCCTGCCCTGTCGGCTCCTCGTGCCCCTGCTCTGCCATCAGCGCGGCGCAGTCCTGACGCAGCTGCACGCCGGCAAAGGTGTGGATGCAGTTATCGATGCAGGCGTGGCACGGGATGTAGCAGCCCGTCATACCGCTGTTCGCGGCGTTGACGATGGCCCCGCACTTGAGGCGCGTGATGTCCCCCTGCCAGAGATAAAGGTCACCACTGACCGGCCGCAGATCGTCGAGGTCGGTAATGCCCTCGTCTGCCAGCTCTTGCTGCAAGTACTCGTCCTGCACGCGCAGAAACGCTTCGTCTGCCACTTTCGGCATACGGACATTCATCAGCGAGCGCAGCAGCTTGCGCTGCTCCCCCGCGTCCCGCGGCACGTTCAGGCTTTGGTATTCCGTTTTTTCGTTCAATAGCGACCGGATCAGGTACAGCCGCCGCTCCGCCTGCGTCATGTTTTGCTCCTTTCTCAGGGCGTTTTACTTATTGGGGAAGAAAAAGCCCACCGTCATGTCAAGATAGTTCATTCCGCTGTAATCAGGATACTGTTCCTGCACCTTGGCCTTCATCTCGTCGGCGCTTTCGCTCTCCAGCGCGATCTCCTTGAGGTTCGTCAGGTAGTCCACCTTGGTCTGCGCATCCTTCAGGTCTTCGGGCGTGTAATGCGCGGTCAGGACAAGGTCAAAGCCCTTGCGGATGTAGTAGTTGAGCTGGGAAATGATGCCGTCTGCATGCGGGCAGCCCGCCACGATGGAGTGGCAATCGTGGCCCATCATGTGCGTGTAAACACAGTTGATCTCCAGAATTTCAAGGTCGAACGCCTCGGCATTGGACTTCACAACAAAGCGGATACCCGCAAGCTCGATCTCACCCTCCTCCAGCACGTAATCCACCTCGCAGATGGCGGGATCGAAGCTGTCGCCGAATGCGTTCTTGAAATTCGCGACCAGCCCTGCGCCGCCGCCCGTCGTGTTATAGGCGACGGAGGATTCGGTGCCGCAGGCGGGGACCTCCGGCAGGAAGGACGCGCCCGCCGCGTGATAGGCGACAAACTTCGCCTCGACCGTGACACCCTCGCTCTTAAGGAAATCAGTCAGCTCGCGAATATTGTCAAAAAAGCACGGCAGCTCGATCACGACGCCGCGGCCTTTCTTTGCCAGCACAAAGACCTCGTTGTCGATGAGGTCGCGGGTCTGATAGGCGTAAAGGGTGACGCCGTTTTTAGTATAGACGTCCACGCAGCCCTTGTCCAGCGCTACGGTACGGTCAGCAGTCTTGTTCATGATAAATATCTCCAAAATATTTTGTACTCGAAAGGTTGTATTTTTCTTTCGTTGGCCTTATCATAGTGCCATAGAGAACTTTCGTAAAGTAAGCACAATATTGTGGCGTAGTTACCAAAAGGATACTATTGTATATTTTCAACACTTTTTTCACAGCTGATGGAGTGATACCATGATCGACAAAATGCTCATTCGTGGGGCAAAGGTCCACAATCTCAAAAATATCGACGTCGACATTCCGCTCGGTAAGATCGTCGGCATCGCGGGCGTGTCCGGCTCAGGAAAATCCTCACTGGCGCTCGGCGTGCTGTATGCCGAGGGCTCGCGTCGCTACCTTGAAGCGCTGTCCACCTACACGCGCCGCCGTATGACGCAGGCGTCCAAGGCGAGCGTGGATGAGGTTCTGTATGTTCCCGCCGCGCTGGCGCTGCACCAGCGCCCCGGCGTGCCCGGCATCCGCAGCACATTCGGCACGGGCACAGAGCTTTTGAACAGCCTGCGTCTGATGTTCTCGCGTTTAGCCAGCCACCGCTGCCCGAACGGGCACTACGTCCCACCTTCCCTGCTCGTTGCGGCGGGCAAGGAGCTCGTCTGTCCCGAGTGCGGCGCGCATTTCTACGCGCCGTCCGCCGAGGAGCTGGCGTTCAACTCACAGGGTGCCTGCCCAAAGTGCAGCGGCACGGGCATCGTCCGCACCGTCGACTTAGACACACTCGTGCCCGACGATTCCCTGACCATCGACGGCGGCGCGGTCGCGCCGTGGAACAGCCTGATGTGGTCGCTGATGACCGACATCTGCCGCCAGATGGGCGTGCGCACGGATGTACCGTTCCGCGACCTGACCAAAAGCGAAAAGGACATCGTCTTCCACGGCCCCGCGGAGAAGAAGCACATCTTCTACCACAACAAGAATTCCAACCAGGCGGGCGAGCTGGACTTCACCTACTTCAACGCCGTCTATACCGTCGAAAACGCACTCGCCAAGGTTAAGGACGAAAAGGGCATGAAGCGCGTCGAAAAATTCCTCAAGGAAGAGACCTGCCCCGACTGTCACGGCACGCGTCTCTCTTCTGCCGCCCGCGCGCCGAAGCTGCGCGGCATTTCGCTCGACGAGGCCTGTGCAATGACGCTCTCGGACCTTGTCGACTGGGTGCGCGGCGTGCCGGAAAGTCTTCCTACGGAGATGCGCCCGATGGCCGAGAGCATCTGCGAGGCGTTTGAGAGCACGGCAAAGCGGCTCATCGACTTGGGCCTCGGCTACCTGACGCTCGACCGCTCGGCCTCCACTCTCTCCACCGGCGAGCGGCAGCGCATGCAGCTCGCCCGCGCCGTGCGCAACCGCACGACTGGCGTCCTCTATGTGCTCGACGAGCCGTCGATCGGTCTGCACCCGTCGAATATCGTGGGGCTTACCGGCGTGATGCACGATCTCGTCGCCGACGGCAACTCCGTCATCTTGGTCGACCACGACACACAGATCTTGAAAGAGGCCGACTGGATCGTCGAAATGGGCCCCGAAGCGGGCGCTAAGGGCGGCCATGTCATCGCCGAGGGGAACATCCCAATGATCGAAGAAAACCCGAATTCGCAGATTGGGCCGTTCCTCTCCGGCAAGGCTGAAACAAAGCTGCGCGAGCGCGCCAAAAAGGACGAACTGTTCGCAAACGGCACGGTTCATCTGTCTACTTCTCAGATCCACACTGTCAAGCCGCTTGAGGTCGACATCCCCAAGGGCCGCTTCACGGTCGTCACCGGCGTGTCCGGTTCGGGCAAGACGACGATGGTGCTCGAGAGCCTTGTCCCCGCGCTGGAAGCGAAGATCAACGGCAATCCCCTGCCCGCGCACATTCGCTCGGTCGAAGCCGACGGCATCGCGCACGTCAAGCTCATCGACGCGACGCCCATCGGCATCAACGTCCGCTCCACGGTCGCGACCTACGCGGGCGTGCACGACGAGCTGCGCAAGCTCTACGCCAAGTCGCCCGACGCGAAGGAACACGGCTATAAAGCGAGCGATTTTTCCTACAACACCGGCTCTCTCCGCTGCCCCGGCTGCGACGGCACGGGCGTTGTAAGTCTCGACGTGCAGTTTCTGCCCGACGTCAACATTCCCTGCCCCGACTGCCGCGGCTCGCGCTACGCAAGAGCCGCCTATGGCGTGAAGCTCATGAACAAGGCGGGCGAAAACGCCTCGCTTCCTGAACTCATGGACATGGACGTCAACTCCGCCATTGAATTCTGCGCGGACCGGAAGACCGTCAGCCAGAAGCTCGGCATTTTGAAGCAGCTCGGCCTCGGCTACCTGACGCTCGGCGAGGAAACGCCGAGCCTGTCCGGCGGCGAGGCACAGCGATTAAAGCTCGCCAGCGAGATCGGCCGCACGCAGACCGACTCTGTCTTCGTCTTCGATGAACCGTCGATCGGCCTGCATCCGCTGGATGTTCGCGTGCTGCTCGGCGTCTTCCAGGCGCTTTTGGACAACGGCGCAACGGTCGTGGTCATCGAGCACGACCTCGACGTCATCCGCAACGCGGACTTTCTCATCGACATGGGCCCCGGCGGCGGTGAGGCCGGCGGCAGGATCGTCGCCTCCGGCACGCCGGAGGAAATTCAATTGAACCCCGACAGCATCACCGGTCAATATCTGTAACACGAAGGAGGTCATACCATGGAATTACCCGCCTGCCCCGTCGAGACGACGCTCATGCTCATCGGCGACAAATGGAAGGTGCTCATCCTGCGCGACCTGATGGACGGCACCAAGCGCTTCGGTGAACTTAAAAAGTCCATCGGCCATGTGACGCAGAAGGTGCTGACCGCGCAGCTGCGCGACATGGAGGCCAAGGGCCTGCTCACCCGCAAGGTCTACGCCGAGGTACCGCCGCGCGTCGAATACACGCTGACCGGGACCGGCTACAGCCTAAAGCCCATCCTCGATTCCATGGTCGTCTGGGGCACACATTACAAGGAAAAAGCCGCGGCAATGGAGGATGACGATGCGCCCGATGAAGCCTGATCCCGGCATCCGCGTTCAGGCTGTCCGCATCCCGACGGAAAACGGCGGCATGTCCGCGCTCCTGCTCTCGCCGCTCGCTGCGCCGAAAAACGCCGCAGGCATTTTGTGGCTGCACGGCGGCGGATACATCGCAGGGATGAAAGAAATGGTACACGCCTCCCGCGCGGTCGACCTCGTCAAGAAATTTGGCGCAGTCGTGCTGTCGCCGGGATACCGGCTGGCGCTGAAAGCCCCCTACCCTGCCGCGATCGACGACTGCTATGCCGCGCTCCTTTACCTGAAAGCGCACGCCGCGGCGTTCGGCGTCCGCAGCGATCAGCTCATGGTCGGCGGTGAGAGCGCAGGCGGCGGGCTGTGCGCCGCCGTCTGCATCCGCGCGCGGGACGAAGGCAAGGTCAGCGTCGCGTTTCAAATGCCGCTCTACCCCATGCTCGACGACCGCGATACGGAATCTTCGCGTGACAACCGCGGCAGAGTGTGGAATACGCGCCGCAACCATTTTGCGTGGCGGCTTTATCTGCGCGGCACGGGCCGCGCGCAGCTCTCGCCCTACGCCGCTCCGGCGCGGCTGACGGATTTTTCTCATCTGCCGCCCGCCTATTCGTTCGTCGGCAACGGCGAGCCATTCTACGCCGAGGCCGTCCGCTATTTCGAGCGGCTGCGCGCCGCAGGCGTTCCGGCAGAGCTGGACGTCTATCATTCTGACATGCACGCCTTCGACATGATCCGCCCCGACGATGTGCTCAGCATTCAGGCGGCTGAGGCGTTCAACACGCGCTTCGCCGACGCGCAGGCCCGCTTTTTTGCTCCGCAGCATGAGATTCAGGAGGAACGCCATGATTCGTGAAATATGCAAAGCTGAAGTCTTCCTCGCCCAAAAGGCCGAGGCCGCCACGGCGGACGATCTCAACACCGCGCAGGACCTTCTCGACACGCTAATCGCCCACAAGGACGGCTGCGTCGGCATGGCGGCGAACATGATCGGCGTCAACAAGCGCATCATCGCTTTTGAAAATGACGGCGAATACATGCTCATGTTCAACCCCGTCATCGTCAAAATGTCCGGCCCCTACGACACCGAGGAGGGCTGCCTGTCCCTCACCGGCACGCGCAAGGCAAAGCGCTTCCAGACCGTCAAAGTCCAGTGGCAGAACGAAAAATTCCAAACACGCCTCAAGACCTTCACCGGCTGGACGGCGGAGATCATCCAGCACGAGATCGACCACTGCGAGGGGATCGTCATTTAGACATCAGGAGGTGCATCATGCTCAAGCAGCTCAAATACTTTCAATCCGTCGTGCGTCTCGGGAGCTTTTCCGCCGCGGCGGAGGAAAATTTCATCTCGCAGTCAGCCATCTCCCAGCAGGTGCAGTCCTTGGAGCGTGAGCTGGGCTTTGCGCTGCTCGTGCGCAAAAATCGCTCATTTTCGCTCACGCCTGCGGGCGAATACTTTTACCGTAAGAGCCTGCTGCTCACAGCGGACTGCGACCGCATGTGCGCCGAGGCGGCGAAGATCGCCAAGGGCGAGGCGGAGAATTTGAAGATCGGCTACCTGCGCACCTATGCAGGGGGGAGAGTTCCACCGCGCGCTCGCGGCCTTTTCGGTGAGGTATCCCGACGTCAGCGTCTCCATCGCGTACGGCAGCCATGGGGAGCTGTGTGATATGCTGAGCGAGGATCGGGTCGAGATCACGCTCAACGATCAGCGCCGCTTGTTTTCCGACGCCTGCGAAAATCTGATCCTTGCAGCCCGGCCCGCCCTGATTGAAGTCTCCGCCCACAGCCCAATCGCGCAGATGGAGGCGGTCGCACCGGCAGAGCTCAAGAATTTTCCCTGCATTCTGATCGCCCCGCCGCCGGAGCGGGAGGCGGAGCAGGAATTCAGCCGCATTGTACTCGGCTTTCCAAGTGAATTCCTGTATGCCGAGAATTGGGAGGAGGCGCGCCTTCTTCGCGGGCAGCAGGGGATTTCTTCCGCTGGAGGGCGGCGAAAGGCAGGCAGCCGAACCGCTCACCCGTGTGCCGCTCGTGCGAAACCGTGCGCCGCTTCTTCGCACATACTGCGCGTTCTGGAAAAAGGAGAACGCGAACCCCTACGTGCCGGAATTCGCGCGGCTGCTGAAAGAACAATTTGATACCTGAACGAAAAAAGGCAGGGACGATGGACAATGTCCCTTAGTTAGCGACAGAAAGCTTCAACAAAAACCGTGCGCCGCTTTTGGCGCAAAAAGATAAGAAAGGAGCGAAACAATGGCAGCATTGATCGCATTTTACTCCCGCGCGGGAGAGAACTACTTCGGCGGCGCGTACCGCCGCATTTCCGTCGGCAACACCGAAAAGGTTGCTGAGATGCTCGCGGATCTGACCGGCGGCGAGCTGTACAAAATTGAGCAGGCCGAGCCCTATTCAGACGACTACAAGACCTGTGTGGCGCAGGCGCGTGAGGACTGGCAGAAAAACGCCCGTCCCGCGGTGTTGGATCTGCCCGATGACCTCGACGCCTATGATGAAATTTACCTCGGCTACCCCAACTATTGCAGCACAATGCCGATGGCGGTCTACACCTTCCTCGAGCACTACGACTTCACGGGCAAGACCATCCACCCCTTCTGCACGCACGAGGGCAGCGGCCTTTCCGATACCGAAAACGACATCCGCAAGGCTGCCCATGGCGCGGCGGTCACGAAGGGCCTCGCCATCCACGGCAGCCACGTGGACGAGGCGAAGAGCGCGCTTGCCCAGTGGGTTGAGGAGTTCGCAAAATGAAAAAGCTCCTGATCGTTTACTACTCCTGGTCGTGCGGCAACACCGAGCGCACCGCAAAAGCGTTGCAGAGCGGCGCCGGCGGCGATCTTGTGAGGCTCGACACCGCCGTGCCGTATACCGGCGGCTACAATGATGTGGTCGATCAGGGCCAGCGTGAGGTGAACGCGGGCTTTGAGCCGGAGCTCAAGCCGCTTCCCGTCAACGTCGCCGACTACGACGTCATCGCCGTCGGCACGCCGACGTGGTGGTACACGATGGCTCCCGCCGTCAAGACATTCCTGCATGGACAGAATTTTGCAGGCAAGGCCGTTGTCCCGTTTATGACAAACGGCGGCTGGCCGGGCCGCGTCATCAAAGATATGAAGGCCGTCTGCCCCGGCGCGGATTTCGCCTGTGATATGCAGGTGAAGTTCGACTCGAACGGCGGCGACCATCTGGAAACGCCGGAAAGCAAGATCAACGCCTGGGCGCAGAGCGTCAAGGCGCTGCTGTAAGGAGGAAAACGATAAAAAACGTCATGTTATGGGCCGGTGCCGGACAGATCGGCATGGCCATCGCCCGCCGCATGGGCGCGGGCATGAAGATCGTCGTCGGCGACAAAAAGCTCGCAAACGCGCAGGCCATCGCTAAGACAATGAACGAGGCGGGCTTCGATGTCACACCCGTCGAGATGAGCCGCTCGTCCATCAAGGCCCTCATTGCCGGGGGCAGAGGTACGGCGAGATCAAAATGCTCGTCAACGCTGCGGGTGTGTCGCCCAGTCAGGCGCCCATCGAGGCGATCTTAAAGGTCGATCTCTACGGTACGGCGGTACTTTTAGAAGAGGTCGGCAGGGTCATCGCACCGGGCGGCGTGGGCGTGACGATCTCGAACCAGTCCGGCTGGCGCATGCCCGCCCTGACGGCGGAGCAGGGCGAAAAGCTCGCCACCACGCCGACGGAGGAGCTGCTGTCCCTCGACTTTTTGCAGCCCGAGAACATCCGTGACACGCTCCATGCCTATCAGATGGCGAAGCGCTGCAACGAGAAGCGCGTCACGGCGCAGGCGGTCGAATGGGGCAAGCGCGGCGCGCGCCTGAACGACATCACCCCCGGCATCATCGTCACGCCGCTGGCACTCGACGAGTTCAACGGCCCGCGCGGCGACTTCTACAAGAACATGTTCGCTAAGTGCCCCGCGGGACGCCCCGGCACGGCGGACGAAGTCGCAAACGTCGCCGAGCTTTTGATGCGCGACAAGGGCGCGTTCATCACGGGCTCGACCTTCCTCATCGACGGCGGCGCGACCGCGAGCTACTTCTACGGCCCGCTGCGCCCCGAAAAAACATGATTTTTCCCCCTCTCTCAAAAAAGCGGCAGAGCCGCCGGAGCATTCCGGTGGCTCTGCCGCTTTTTTTACTCAAATCTGCTCCTCGCATTCTGTCTTGATCGTCTTCACACCGAAGAGGAAGTATACGAGGTGGCAGAGCCACACAATAGCGAGAATAGTGCAGGGAATGTAGAGCGCTTTTCGCAGCATCAGGAAAAAGCCGACGGCCATCAGCAGCGTCACGGACATCAGGATGCCGGCCTTGGTCTGCGCGGTCATGCCCTTTTTCTTCACGAATGAGTCGAGGTGTTTTTGATAGAGCTCTGTGCCGAGAAACCATGTGTGCAGCTTTTCCGACGAGTTTGCAAAGCAGAACACCGTCGCAAGGAAGCACGGCACCGTGGGCAGCACCGGCAGCACGATGCCGACGCAGCCGAGCGCAAGGCACACGCAGCCGAGGATCAGGAAGAAAAGGCGTTTCAGCTTCATCGGTTTTCTCTCTCCAGTCTCTTTTTTTCGCGCTTTGTCTCCACCACGTGGCGGATTGCGGCGACGGGGTGATAGAAAATCATCCGCGGGCCGGAAAAGCGCATCACGGCGCGGATCTTTTCACGCATGTCAGGTTTGTAGCAGTGCACGCGGCAATTGACGCAGAAGGTCTTCGTCTCCATGAACGGGCAGTGCTCGGAGCGGGCGCGGGCGTAGTCGTTCAGCGCCGCACACTCGGGACAGAGCACGCCCTTTGTGTGGTGATTGCGGTGGCAGTAGAGGGCAATCATCTGCGAGATCATCTTCTTTTCGCGCTCGCGCTTGGTTTCGATATCCTTCATCAGCTCATTCTCCCGTGCTCGACGGAGTAGACCGTGTCGGCGATGCGCATGGTCGACGCGCGGTGCGACACGAGCACGACGGTCTTGCCCGCGCACTGCTCGTGCAGCGATTTCAGGATGACCGCCTCGTTCAGGCTGTCGAGATTGCTCGTCGGCTCGTCAAGGAGCATCAGCGGCGCGTCGTGCAGAAACGCGCGGGCGAGTCCGAGGCGCTGGCGCTCGCCGCCCGAAAGCGTGTCGCCCAGCTCGCCGACCGACGTGTCATAGCCCTGCGGCAGCGTCATGATGAATTCGTGCACGGCGGCCTTTTTGCAGGCCGCGACGATCTCGTCGTCCGTCGCGTCGAGCTTTGCGATGCGGAGGTTATTTTTGATGCTGTCGTGGAAGAGATGCGTCTCCTGCGTGACGAAGCTCTCCATCTCGCGCAGATTCCCCGTGTTGATGCTGGAAACGTCCGTGCCTGACAGGCGGACGCGGCCCTTCTGCACATCCCAGAAGCGCATCAGGAGCTTTAAAAGCGTCGATTTTCCGCTGCCACTGCGGCCCACAATGCCGACGACGCTCCCCTCCGGGAAGCGGACGGAAACGTCGGAGAGAATGTCCTCCCCGCCGTAGGAGAACGTGACGTGCTCGGCCTCCGCGCCGGTAAATTCGACCTCTTTCTGTCCGGTGACCTCGTCGACCACGGGTTCTTCATCCAGAATGTCGAGCACGCGGTTGCCCGCGGCGAAGGTGTTTTGCAACGTCGCACCGAGATTTGCCAGCGCGACCGTGGGGCCGAACGACGAGAACAGCGCAAGGACCACAATGAGCGCCCCGTCGAACGTCAGCTCTCCGCGCTGCACCAGCGCCGCGGAAGAAACCAGCATTGCAAGGTCGAAGAGCAAAATGGCCGTGTTCGTGATGCCCATGTTCTGGCCCGTGAGACGCTTGAGCTTGGCTTCCTCTTTGGATAGCGCATCGGTGCGCGCATCCATCTCGGCGCGGCGCTCTGCGCCCCGATCGTACTGAATGGTCTCGTTCAGGCCGCGCAGGCTGTCGAGCACGAAGGCCGACAGCGCGCCCGACTCCGTGCGGAATCGCATCCCCGTGTCGCCCGAGCGGCGGGACGTGATGAGCGGGATGACTACGCCGACGCAGACGTAAGCCGCGAGTGCCAGAAGGCCGAGCAGCGCGTGATAATGCCCGATGAACAGACACATGATGAGCGTGAACAGCGCCGCGATGACCGCGGGCGAGATCGTGTGCGCGTAGAAGACCTCGAGCAGCTCAATGTCCGACGTGATGACGGAGATGAGGTCGCCGCGGTCGCGGCCCTCGAGCTTCGCGGGGCAGAGACGGCGCAGTGCGCGGAAGACCTTGTCGCGGATCAGCGCAAGCAGCTTGAAGGCGATGAAGTGGTTGCAGGACTGCTCGGCGTAGCGGAAGATGCCGCGCGCGAGCGCGAAGAGCAGCACACAGACGAACGTCGTCTTGAGCGCGACGGGCGTTGTGAAGCCGAGCAGGTCAAGCACGGCAAAGCCGCCGAAGATCGTGATGAACGCGGCGCAGAGGTGGCCGACAAGGCCCATCAAAATGGCGAGCGCCATGTAGCCGCTCAGTGGCTTCACGAGGCCGATGAGCCGCGCCATGACGGTAAAACCGCTTCTTTTTTTCATTTTGCCGCCTCCTCTCCGTAGTGCTCCAACGCCTGCTGGGCCGACCACAGCGCGGCGTAAGCGCCGCCCTGCTTCAGCAGCGCATCGTGCGTGCCGTGCTGAACGATATCGCCGCGCTCCAGCACGTAAATTTCATCCGACGCTGTGACGTTCGCCAAACGGTGCGAGATCAGCAGCACCGTCTTCCGGCCCGCCAATGCGTGAATTTGCGCCATGATGTCGTTCTCGCTCTCAACGTCGATGTTCGACGTAGCCTCGTCGAAGATGTACACCGGACTGTCGTGCAGCAGCGCGCGGGCGAGCGCAAGGCGCTGGCGCTGACCGCCCGAAAGGTTCTCGCCGCGCTCGGAAAGTAAGGTGTCGAGCCCCGCTTCCCCTCTGAGAAAGTCCGCGAGATTGACCTGCGTGAGCGCGCTCCAGAGCTCGTCATCGCTCGCACCAGGCTTGCCCATCAGCAAATTGTCGCGTACCGTACCCTTGAAGAGGTAGCTCTGGTGGCTGACGTAGGTGATGCGCCGCATCAGGCTCGCCTCCTCAATGTCGCGCAGCTCCGCGCCGCCGACGGTCATCGAGCCGGTGTAGCCCTTGTTCCGGCCCATCAAAAGTGCGGAGACCGTCGACTTGCCGCAGCCCGACTCGCCGACGAGCGAGACGAATTTGCCCTGCGGGATCGTCAGATCGACGCCGTGCAGAATTTCGCGCTCCGGTTCGTAGGAAAAGCGCAGGCCGCGGCAGACAATGTCGCCCGCGGAACAGCTGACGCCGCCGTGTGCGGGCTCGGACAGGTCGAGCAGGCGGAAAATCTTATCGCTCGCGGCCATGCCGTTCATGGCAATATGGAAAAACGAGCCGAGCTGGCGCATGGGGATGAAAAAGTCCGCCGCCAGCAGGATGATGAGCAGCGCGCCCGCAAGGTCGATCTCCCCCGCGCGCAGCTGCGTTGCGGCCATGATGACGCCGAGCGCCGCGCCGCCGTAGGCGATGAGGTCCATGATCGTGATGGAGTTGAGCTGCATCGTAAGAACCTTCATCGTGATCTTGCGGAACTTTTCGGCCTCGACGTTCATCTCATCATTTTTGAAGGCGTCGGCCTGATAGATTTTCAAGGTCGTCAAGCCCTGCAAATTTTCAAGAAACGTGTCGCCGAGCGCCGTGTACTGCCCCCAGTATTTCGAGAGCAGCTTCTTCGCCCATGTCTGTACCGCCGCGATGGCGACGGGGATGAGCGGCACGCAGACGAGCAGCACGACCGCCGCCGGCACGCTCACGAAGCACAGCACGACAAAAAGCGTCAGCGGCGCGAGCATTGCGTAGAAAAACTGCGGCAGATACGCACCGAAGTACGTTTCGAGCTGGTCGACGCCCTCGACCGCGACCTGCACGACCTCCGACGTTTTGACCTGCTCGGAATACGACGCGCCGAGGCACAGGAGCTTGTCATAGATCGCGCCGCGCAGCGTCTTCTTGACCGCCTTGGACGATAGATACCCCATGCGTGACGCGCCGACGGTACAGCCGTATCGCACGGCGACAGCTGCAAGCGCGATCACGGCGGTCGTGACGATCTTACTCTGCGTCATGCTGCCCGCGAACAGCGCGGCGAGCAGCGTCGTCACGGCGCTCATCATCGCGATGTTCGCGCACAGCGAGCACCATTGCAGCGCGACGTTGCCCGCGATATATTTTTTGCTCTCCGGCACCGCGCCGATGAGCCGTTTGTTGATCATCATAAGAAAAAGCCCTGCCTTTCGGTGGTCGTTCAGTTAGAGAACGTGAACCGCCGGTCGAAAACGGCCGACGGACACATGGTTCAAGATACCATATCCGCCCCCATTCCGCAAGCAGAAAATGCAGGAAACACAAGTATACGAGAGGCAATATGTCTCTTTCGCCCCTTTCGGTAAAAAAAGAAAAGCCGCGGCGATTTTTCTCTCAGGTTCAAGTCCCTTTACTCCGCTGGTTTTCCTACACAAAGCGCTTGTCTGCGCGCGCCACGGCTGGTACAATAGAGGCAATACAATATTCGGGCAGTGCTCGAGCAAAGACACAGGAGGTCGCCATGGTACTCTATTTCACCGGCACCGGCAACAGCCGCCACATCGCCGAGCGCATCGCACACGCGCTGAACGATACGCTCATCAGCCTGAATGACCGCATCAAATCAGGCGACATAACACCGCTCGCCGTCAACGGACGGCTCGTCCTCGTCATGCCGACCTACGCCTGGCGCATCCCGCGCATCGTGCGCGACCATCTGCTGCGAACAGAGCTGCGCGGCGCGAGGGAAACGTGGTTCGTCATGGACTGCGGCAGCGAGATCGGCAACGCCGCGAAGTACAACCGCGCGCTCTGCCGCGAAAAGGGCCTCGTCTACATGGGCACGGCGCAGATCGTCATGCCGGAGAATTTCATCGCCATGTTCAACGCACCAACCGTCGAGGAGGCTCGCCGGATCGTCGCCAAAGCCGAGCCGTTCATCGACCGCGCGATCGCCGCGATCCGCGCAGGACACATGTTCTCGCCGCCGCGCAAAAAACTCTACGACCGCATCGCGAGCAGCGCGGTGAACCCGGTTTTCTATCCGCTGTTTGTGAAGGCAAATCCCTTTACTGCAAGTGATGTCTGCATCGGCTGCGGCAAATGCGAAAAGCTCTGCCCGCTGAATAACATCACACTGCAAAACGCCCGTCCCGTCTGGGGAACCAACTGCACACAGTGCATGGCCTGCATCTGCTATTGCCCGACAAGAGCCATCGAATATGGCAAGAAAAGCGCCGGCAAGCCGCGCTACCATTTCGAAGAATTGTAAAATACTTTCACTTTACAGAAGTTCAGCAAGCAGAGCGCGTCTCTTACAAAAGTTTTTCTCTTTCGACATGGTCTTCCCATATGGGCAAAAACCTCGTGCTTTCTCAAAAATGTCATCCCTTTGCCACGCATTTCGATCAGCGGCGATACTTCACAAAACTTATCAAAAGCCGCGCGCCTAAGGGCGCGCGGCTTTTGATATTTACATAATATCACGTTCTGCTGCTTTCTGCTTTTTCTCCATCCTCCATTTGACAAAGGTCCACAGCGCGTTGACCAGCACCCAGCCGAGGCCTGTTGCCAGCGCGACGGCGGGGAGGCCCATTTTGCCGACCAGCAGCCACGAGAGGACAACTCGCAGCGCGATGTGGCTCGTCGCACCGAGGAACGGGACGGACACCTTCCCGATGCCGTTAAAATAGCCAGCGAATGTGTTGCCGGTAAGGCAGAGCGTGTAGAAAAGCGCCACGAGCTTCAGATAGTCGCGCGCATTCTCAAACGCCGCGCCGCTGCGCGTCCCGAGCATAAAGCCGACCGACGTGCTCGCGCTAACGCACATGATGAGCGACATCGCAAGCCCCATCGCAAGCATCAGAAAAAGGCTGCTGCGAAACGATCCCTTCACGCGCTCTTCTTTCCCTGCTCCCCGATTCTGTGCCACGAGCACGGAGGTCGCAGCGCTGCCGCTGTCGCCAAACGAGTTGGCAAAGCCCTCGATGCGCGTCGTCGCCGTGTAGGCCGAGATCATGTCCGTGCCACCGGTGTTGACCGCGCCCTGCACCAGGAGCTTTCCGATGTACAGGCTCGACTGGTGCAGCGCCGTGACGAAGCTAAAATGCGCCGTCTGCTTCAATAGCTCTCCATCCATACGGCAGTCCGCGCGGGCAAAAATGAGCTCCGGTGCCTTGCGCCGCAGGTAGAGGATGCACAGCGCCGCCGAAATGGCCTGCGACGCCGCCGTCGCCCACGCCGCGCCCGCGATGCCCAACTGAAAGCGCGCAACAAAGCAGTAGTCGAGCGCGACATTGACCGTCACCGCCGCGGCGAGCACCATCAGCGCCGCGTTCGCCCGCCCGATGGCACGCAGCAGCGCGCCGTAGAGGTTGTAGAAAAACGCCGCGGGCAGGCTCGCCAAAATGATCGTCAGATACACCGAGACAAAGGTCTTGAGCTCGCTTGGCGTCTGGATGAGCCGCAGCAGCGGCGAGAGCAGCAAAAAGCCGAGGCCACTGCACGCGAGCGTCACCAGCAGCCCGCACGAGAGCGAGAGCCAGTGCTCGCGGCGGAAGCGCTCGCGCTCACCCTCACCGTAGAGCTGTGCGAAAATGACGGAAATACCCGTGCACGCGCCTGTGATCATAAAGAGGAAAAGGTTCATCACCGAGCCCGCAACGCCGACAGCGGCGAACTCCAAATCGCCCGCAAAGCGCCCGAGGATAAAGGCGTCCACCGTGTTGTAGAGCTGCTGCAAGATATTGTCCATGATGAGCGGTGCGGTCAGGCGCAGCAGATGCTGCGGGATGCTGCTGCTCGTTAGATCGTAAGAGCGTGCCATAGTTTCCCCCATTTCCAAGGATTTGACAACAGCATACACCCGCGCTATGCTTTGCGTAAACCGATGATCCATCAAACCATCTTTGACAATTTTGCAAAGGAGAACGCCATGGAACTCGATCGCTACCGCGCGCTCGTCTGCGCCATTGAGACCGGAAGTCTGTCCGCCGCCGCGGAGGCGCTGCAATACACGCCCTCCGGCGTGAGCCGCATGGTCGCGGCGCTTGAGGAGGAGACGGGCGTTCCGCTCCTGCTGCGCGAGCACAGCGGCGTTCGCCCGACAAAGGAGTGCGAAAAGCTGCTGCCCGCCATCCGCGACCTACTGCACGCGGGCGAGAGCTGCACCCAGCTCTCCGCGCAGCTGCGCGGGCTGGATGTCGGCACGGTCACCGTCGGCACGGCATACAGCGCATTTTATTCGCCGCTCGCGCGCATCATATCGGATTTCCACGCGCGCTACGGCGGCATTCAGGTGCAGCTGCGCGGTGGGTACAGCACAGAGCTGATCACACAGCTCAACGCGCACCAACTCGATCTGTGCTTCATCTCCGCGCGCGAGGGTGGGCACGACTGGCTCCCCATCGGCTACGATGAGCTGACGGCCTGGGTTCCCGCTGCGCATCCGATGGCATGGCTGCCCGCGCTGCCGGTCGCGGCGTTCGCCAAAGAGCCGTACATCGAGACCTATCCTGACAAGGACATCGACAACGCGCGCAGACCGCCGCTTCGGTTATGCGGCCATCCCGCTCGCCGTGCTGCTCGCCTTCTCTCGTCTTTATTTATATGTGCACTTTCCGAGTGACGTGTTCGCCGGCGCGGTGCTGGGGCTTGTGATCGGTGAGCTCGTCTCCCGTTATGGTCCAAAGCTCTTTCAAAAGCGCGGATAATGGTGTCCCCCTTCGTACAGAGCAAACTTCTTATTATTTCCAGATAAAATTAGGGTTCTTTTAAGGTGCTGTTCATACTGTATTCATATTCCCTGTGTAGTCTAAGCGCCGGTACAACAGAAAGGGTGATAATTTGAACAAAACATTTGGCAAAAAGGCCGGGGTGCAGATTCTTTTTCTGCTGCTTGGCCTTGCATTTCTCGTCTGCGGTGTGATGCGCGGCGAGGCGGACACGGTGCTGAACAAGGCGATCAAACTATGTCTGGAGTGTGTGGGCATTGGATAAGAAAAAACCGTTTTCCTTTCTGCTCGCCCGCTGGCGCGGACTGGTCCAGGCCTGCGCGGCTCTGCTGACGAATCTGCACCTGCCGAACTTCCTCACGGGTACGCTCTATCGCGGCGCGGGCAAGACCGTGTGCGTGCCGGGACTGAACTGCTACTCTTGCCCCGGTGCGGCGGGCGCGTGTCCCATCGGCGCGTTTCAGGCTGTCGTCGGCTCGTCCAAATTCCAGTTTTCCTATTACATCACCGGCATCCTCATCCTTCTTGGCGTGCTGCTGGGCCGCTTCATCTGTGGCTTCCTCTGCCCGTTCGGCTGGTTTCAGGAGCTGCTGCACAAGATCCCGACCAAAAAGCTCTCCACCAAGCGCCTAAAGCCGCTGACCTACCTCAAATACGTCATCTTGGTGGTGATGGTCTTCCTGCTTCCGGTGCTCGTGGTGAACGAAGCTGGCATGGGCGACCCGTTCTTCTGCAAATATCTCTGCCCGCAGGGCGTGCTCGAGGGCGCGATCCCACTCTCGCTGACGAACGCCCCCATCCGTGCCGCGCTCGGAAAGCTCTTTTCGTGGAAGCTCTGCGTGCTCATCACGGTCGTCGTGCTGAGCGTCATCTTCTACCGCCCGTTCTGCAAGTGGCTCTGCCCGCTCGGCGCGTTCTACGCGCTCTTCAACCGCGTGTCGCTGCTGTCGATGCACGTTGACGAGAGCAAATGCGTCTCCTGCGGCAAGTGCGCAAGGACCTGTCCCATGGACGTGGATGTGACCAAAACGCCGAACCACAGCGAATGTATCCGCTGCGGCAAATGCGTGACCGCCTGCCCGACGGAGGCCGTCCGCTTCCGCTACGCCTTCGGCAGCGGCGGAGCATGTTCCAAATTGTCTCAAAAACCGATCATTGAAGAAAACAAAGGAGAATAAACCATGAATTTTAAGAAGATCATTACGCTGCTGCTCGCCTTTACGCTGACGCTTTCCCTCGCCGCCTGCGGCAGCAAGGGCGACGGCAAGGGCGATGGCGATGCGCAGGGCGCGACCGCCGAGGAGATCTACGCCCAGATCCAGGAGCTCGCCGACAAGGAAAACGCCATCATGGAAGAGAACCTTGAGCTGTGGCAGAAGCTCTTCGCCGCCATGAACGAAAAGCGCGACGAGATCCCCGATGAATCGAACTACGGCGCTTACCTGCTTGCCGCCCTCGACCTTGTGAAGGATCAGTTCACCGAGGACGAACTCAAGACGCTGACCGAAGGCTCCGAGCAGATCCGCGACCTTGAAGACCAGATCCAACCCCTGCAGGAGCAGTACGCCGCACTTCAGCCCGCAGGCGACGGTGAAAACGGCGACATGAGCGCCGCCGTCCCGACCTTCCCCACTTTCACCGGTAAGGACCTTGACGGCAACGATGTGGACAGCAGCATCTTCTCCCAGAACGCTGTGACGGTCGTGAACTTCTGGTTCAGCGGCTGCAAGCCCTGCGTGGCGGAGCTTGGCGATCTGAACGCCCTCAACGAGACGCTCAAGAAGCAGGGCGGCGCGCTCATCGGCATCAACGTCGATACCCTCGACGGCAACGCCGATGCGATCAGCACGGCCAAGAGTCTGCTTGAATCCAAGGGCGCAAGCTACCAGAACATCTACTTCCCCTCCGACAGCGCAGCCGGCGACTTTGCGGGCGACATCATGGCCTTCCCGACCACCTATGTCATCGACCGCAGCGGCGCCATCGTCGGTGAGGCGATGCTCGGCGGCATCGACAATGAGGACAACATGGCAGCGCTCCAGAAGCTGATCGACCAGGCCCTCGCAAACGACAGCGCAAAGTAAGCTTTCCATCACAGCAAAAATACGCCCCGCGGATGATCCGCGGGGCGCGTTTTGTTTCTCTCTATCTTTTTACCCGAGCGATACCTCGCGGTAGAACGCGGCGTATGCCGCCTCCTGATAGGGGCGCAGCGCAAGGTTGCCAAGGCCGAACGTCAGCGAGCTGAGGAGCATCCAGCCGATGAAACTGAATTGCAGGCAGAACAGCCGCCAGCGGTTGCCCTCCATCATCGCCTTCGAGCCCTTCATCACCTCGCCCGGCGCCATGTCCGGGTGCTCGGCCAAAATGTAGTCCGTCATCGCGTAGGTGTAGCCCATAATCAGTCCCGGAATGACGAGCAGGATCGTCCCCAGCAGAATATAGAGGCCCTTCCAAAGCCGCGTCAGCGTCGTCGTCTTCCAGTTCGGAAGATAGGCGAACAGCGCCTCAAAGCCAGGCTCCGTGCGGTCGACAAGGCCGAGGTTATATTTGGCATACCCCACGCCCACGATGCTGCCGAGGATGAAGTACGCCGCCGCCAACACGAGCGCGATCACGATGAGATAGACCGCACCGCCGACGAGCAGTCCGCTCCACTTCGGGCCCAAACCGTAGCCTGTGGAGTAAATCGTCTGTCCGCCGTAGCCAAACGTCGTCGACACGCCCGAGGACACATCGTAATTGAATTTGACCTCCGGACCGCCGCTCCCTGCGCCGTCGAGCAGCACCGCCACAAGGCCGATCAGAATGGCGATGGGCCACTTGCCGCGCAGCGCCTCGCGCGCCGCCTGCCGAAAATCCGCCGCAAGCTTCATAAATTCTCCTCTCCGCCCTCCGCAGGGGAGGGTCTCTCTCAAATCTTCTTGCTTCTGCTTATTTAGACGCATTCCGCGCCCGTTTTGTTTCACCGGGCGCCAAATTTTCTCGCATTCATGATATCATATGCCGCTGGGAATGGGAATCTCTCTTCTTTCTTTTCCTTGCAAGTCGTTTCCGCCTCTGGTAAAATACCAGAAAACGACAATGGAGGAGACGCATGAGACCAAGCGAACTGCTCGCCGCGCTGCACACGGCGGAAAAATTGAAGGACACCACCCGTCACTGCTACACCTCCGGCGGGCGGCACGAGAGCGTTGCCGAGCACAGCTGGCGCATCGCACTGATGGCGTTTTTCCTGCGTGATGAATTTCCCGAGGCCGACATGGACAAGGTGACGCGCATGTGCCTCATCCACGACCTCGGCGAGTGCTTCACGGGCGATATCCCCGCCTTTGACAAGACCGCACAGGACGAATCAACGGAGGAAGCGCTGCTCTACCAGTGGGTCGCATCGCTTCCCTCCCCCTGCCGCGAGGAGATGCGCGCACTCTACGACGAGATGGCCGCGCTCGAAACGCAGGAGGCCCAAATCTACAAGGCGCTCGACAAGCTCGAGGCCGTGATCTCCCACAACGAGTCCGACATTTCGACCTGGGAGGACCACGAATACGACCTCCAGCTCACCTACGGCGAGCAGAACGCCGCCTTTTCGCCCTACCTGACGGCGCTTCGTCAGGCTGTCCGGCAGGAATCGCTCGACAAGATCGCACGCGAGGGTGACCGGCGCAAATAAAATCTTTCGCAGCCCATGTACAGCAAAAAGCACTTCCCGCCGCTGGCGGGAAGTGCTTTTCTATGTCTTTTATTCCACGATCTCCGCGTCCAGCAGGTCAAGGATCGCCTGGTCGGCGCTCCAGAAGTAGGACTCCTCGCCGAGAAGCTCGGTGATGCCCGCGCGGTCAAAGTAGGTGCGTACCGCCTCGGTCATGCCGCAGCAGGCAACCGTCTTGCCCTGACTTTTGAGCGACTCGCACAGCTCAAGCATCGCCTGCGCGCCCGAAACGTCCACGCTCGGCATACCGCGCATCGACAAGATGATGTGGTCGTACTGCGGCATCTCCGCCATGCGGTGGTTGAACTCATCCACCGCGCCGAAGAAGAGCGCGCCCGTGATGTACGCCACGCCGGAGGTCTCAAGAATGGGGGGCTTACCCTCCACCGAGCGCAGCTTGTTCGCGTCGATATCGGAGAAATTCACATGGATATGACTCGACTTCGCCATGTACAAAATGGCGGAGTATACCACGCCGAGCAGGATCGCGACCGTCAGGTCAAAGACGACCGTTGCGAGCATCGTGATCAAAAACTGGCTGATACCGGACTTGAACTTGTGGCGGAAGATGTAGCGGATGCCCTCCCAGTCGTTCATGCGCCACGCCGTGACCATCAGCACACCCGCGAGCGCCGAGAGCGGCAGGCGCGCCATCACGCCGCCGAGCAGGAACATCGAGGCAAGCAGGAACAGCGAATGGAACACGCTCGTAAGGCGCGTCTGCTGGCCAGACTTGACCGCTACGCTCGTGCGTGCGATGGCTGCGGTCGCGGGCACACCGCCAAAAAGCGGCAGCAGGACGTTACCCACGCCCTGTGCGATCAGCTCCTGATCGGCGTTGAACGCTTCGCCCTTCATGCGCGAGGCCGACGCGCCGCAAAGCAGGCTCTCGATCATGCCGAGCGCCGCAATGGTCACGATGGGAGAGATCAGGTTTTCGAGCATCGTGAAGCTCAGGCCGCCGAGCGACAGGCGGTCGGCGAGCAGGAGCGTCTTGGGAATGTCGCCGACGACAGCGAGCTGATCCATGCCCGCGACTGTCGCGACGATCGTCGCAAGGATGATGCCGACGAGCGAGCCCGGCACACGCGCGCCCCATTTTTTCGGCCAGAAGGCCATCACCAGCACGACAAGAAGGCCGATGAGCACCGCCTGCATGTTCGGATGGAAGCCAAGACGGCCATAGGACGCGATCTTTTCCAAATTCGAGCCGCCCTCCGACACCGTGCCGAAGAAGTTGTCGATCTGGCCCATCGCGATGATAATGGCAATGCCCGAGGTGAAGCCCATGATGACGGGCATCGGAATGAAGCTGATGAGCCGTCCGAGCTTGAAAATGCCCGCGAGCAGCAGCAGAACGCCCGCGGCAAAGCAGGCAAAAAACACGCCCTGCAGGCCGTATTCCGCGACGATGCCGACGAGCACCGCGCTCATCGCGCCTGTGGGGCCCGAAATCTGGTACGACGCGCCGCCGAGAATGGCGATGACCACGCCCGCGATGATGGCCGTGACAAGGCCCGCCGCCGCGCTCGCGCCGGATGAAACGCCGAACGCCAATGCCAGCGGCAGCGCGACAGCGCAGACCGTCAGGCCCGCCATCATGTCGGCGAGCAGCTTTTTCGAGTTGTAGCCTACAAATTCCTGCTTCAGGCTGCGAAAAAAGGCAGAAAACATATTGATCCTCCTAAAAAACACATGCCTGTTTACTATACCATCTGCCCCGCGCCCGTGCCAGTAGTAAAAGGGACGGTTTTTAACGAGATTTTAACACTAATGCGTCGGTTTTGCACAAACAAAGTCGAAATCCTGACCGAAACGGCAAAAAAGCGCCGCGTCCCGAAGAAAATACGGGACGCGGCGCTTTCTGTTTCGCCGGATTTACTTGAATTTTTTGCCGTCCTCGAACGCGCTGGCGACCTTCTCGCCCAAGACATAATAGCCGTGGTTGGCGTAGTCAAAGGTGATGACGTGCAGCTTTTCGACAGCGAGCTTGCCGTTTTCGTCGAGCGCGCGCTCGTCTACGCTGACGTTCACGATCTCGCCGGTCAGGAGTCTTGTCTCCTCGTCGTAGCTCACGAGCTTGCACTCGAGCGTGAGCGGCAGCTCGTCGATCATCGGCGCATCCACATGCTCGCTCTTCGTCACGTGGAAGCCCGCGCGCGCCACCTTGTCGGGCACGCTGTTGCCGGACTCGATGCCCACATAGTCGCAGGCCGCCGCATACTCTGCGTCGCCCATGCTCACGGTGAACGCACCGCGCTTTAAGATGTTCTTCACGGTCTTGTGGCCGCCGCTTAAATACATTGCGATGATGAGCACGGGCTGCGGATAGACCTAGGGCTGTGCGCAAAAATTCTTTCTCATGTCGAAATCCCTCCAAAATAAATCTGTCAATTGATTTTATGGCCCGATCTTTTCAAGCTTCGCGCGCAGCGAAATGCTGCGCGGCGTTCCCATGCCGTCAAACTGGATGACGTGCGCGCCCTTGTTCAGGTCCACGTCCAGCACCGTTCCCTCGCCGAACACCGCGTGGCGCACGCGCTGCCCGATGGGCAGCGTGCCGTCGCCGTCGTCCTCGCGCAGATACTTGTCTCGCCGCGCGACGTCATCCGCCGCTTCACGCAGAAGCGTCTCGTCGACCTCGTGCGTGAACGACAGAAGCTCGCGGTCGATATCCAGCAGAAAGCGCGAGGGATAGCGCGGCGAGCCGTCAAAATTCCACCCGTCGGCCTCGGAGAGGTAAAGCCCCTTCTCCGCGCGCGTCAGCGCAACGAAAGCGAGCCGCCGCTCCTCCTCCATGCCGGGGAGCGTTCGCACCTTGCGCGAGGGGAAAATGCCCTCGTTCATGCCGCAGAGGAACACATACGGGAATTCGAGGCCCTTCGCCGCGTGGACGGTCATCAGCTTCACCTTGTCGCCCTGCTCGGCGACATCGCCGTTGCTGAAAAGCGCGATGTGGGCGAGGTAATGCTCCATCGCACTCTCCTCGCCGCAGCTCGTCTCGTATTCGTAGATGGACTGCTTGAGCTCGGCCAGATCGTCCAGGCGCTCCTGACTGCCCTCGGTGCGCAGCGCCTTTTCATACCCGCTCTTGTCCAGAATATCCGAGAGCACCTCAGAGATGGGCCGACCCTGATACGAGTGCGAAAAGCGCTCGATCAGATCGACGAACTGCTTTGCCTTCGTGCCGCTGAACACGCTGTCTTCGAGGTGGTTTTTGAGCGTTACATAGAGGCTCGTCCCCTCTTTTTCCGCCGTCTCCTGTAAAAAGGCCATGCGCCGCTTGCCGAGGTTCCGCTTCGGCGCGTTGGCAATGCGCCGGAACGACAGATCGTCCTGATAGGCGATCATCCGCAAATATGAAAGTGCGTCCTTGATCTCCATGCGGTCGAAAAACTGCACGCCGGAGTAGATCGTATAGGGAATTTTTTCGTGCATCAACGCCTCTTCCACCGCGCGCGTCACATAGTGCGCGCGGTAAAGGACGGTCATATCCCGCAGCGGCACGCCGCGATCATGCAGCCGCTGCATCTCGCCCGCCATCCACTGCGCCTCCGCCTCCTGCGTATCGGCAAAGTGGCAGACGACCTTCTCGCCTGAGGGCTTCGTCGGGAGCAGGTCCTTTTTGATGCGGTGGCCGTTTTTTGCGATCAGCGAGTTCGCCGCCGCCAAAATCTCCGGCGTGGAACGGTAGTTTTCCATCATCATGATGGTCTGCACGTTTGGAAAGACCTTGTCGAAATCCAGCAGATACTTGACGTTCGCGCCGCGCCAGGTGTAGATCGTCTGGTCCGGGTCGCCCACGATGAAGAGGTTGCCGTGATAGCCGCACAGCACCTCCATCAGCTCATATTGCAGCGCGTCGATATCCTGAAATTCGTCGATCATGATGTATTCGAGCCGCTGCTGCCACTTGAGCCTGATGTCCTCGTGCTGCTCGAAAATATAGAGCGAGAACTTGATGAGGTCGTTGTAGTCGAGGCCGAAGCACTTTTTCTCCTGATAGAGATAGCCGTAGAAGATGATGTCCCCCGCCGTGTCGGCGCGCTCGTACTTTTCGCGCAGCGTGTCGAGCGACATCGTGATCATGTCCTTGTAATACTCCGGCTCCTTAAAGAGCTTTCGGATCTCGATCATGTCCCGTGCGGCGGAATAGGTCATGTCGCGCAGTGTGAGGCCGCGCTCTTCGTAGATGATGCCGAGCATCGCGTCGATGTCAGAATTATCCAGCACGAGGAAGCTCTTCGGGTACTGCACGGCGTGGCTGTCCTCCTGCAAAACGGAGACACAGAATCCGTGGAACGTGTTGATATAGCCCGTGTCGTTGTCGCCGGTCAAGGCGTGGATACGCTGGCGCATCTCGTTGGCTGACTTGTTCGTAAACGTCACGCACAGGATGTTCCCCGGCAGGATGCCGAGCTCGTTGACAAGATACGCAAAGCGGTGCGACAGCGCACGCGTCTTACCCGAGCCCGCGCCCGCGATGACGCGGACATACCCCTCCGTCGCCGTGACGGCCTCGTGCTGCGCGCGGTTCAGTCCCGCAAGCAGATGCTCCATGCGCTGTCCCCTCCCCTCTGCAAATTTCTCAATGGCGGTATTATAGCACGGTTTTGATAGTCAAACAAGTGTTCGCTTGAAATCTTCTTCTCTATTGCACGGCGAGCTTGCTGCTTCAAGCTTCATTCCACCGCAAAATGTGCGGCAGGAGCTTTTCAAGAAGCGCGTCACGGTTCTGCTCGTCAATGAAGACAAGCTCCGCGTTCTCATGCCCGCGCACGGCGCGCAGGAACGGTGTGTCCTTCGGCTTGACCGCGGCCAGCACCGGCGTGTCGCCGTCCAGCGCGCACAGCACCGCGGACTGGAACACCTTGGCGTCATTTTCGAGAAAGCCGAGTTCGTCCATCAGGATGATACCGCCGCTCGGTGCGGACTTAATGAGCTGCGCGCCAAGGCCGTCAAAGACCTCCGGATGGCGGATGCTCGAACGGCTGTCGCACGTCCCGACAAGATTCGCCGTCTCGTTGCGCCGCTCGCCCTCACTCTGCGATGCGGGATAGAGATAAATTGGAAAAAAGCCGTTCTCATCCGCGACCGGCAGCCGCTTTGTCACAAAGCCTCCGACCTCCCGCATGTTCTTCTCCAGCAGGCGGCGGATCAGCGTCGACTTGCCGACGCCGCGCTCCCCGCCGTGTACTCGCCGAGGCTCACCTTTCCCGCGCTGAAGCGGTGGTGCGAATAGTCGCTCTTGACGAGGAAAATCTTTCCGCGGCACTGCTTTCTCGCGATGCGCAGCGTGTCCTCTGTGCGGCCAAAGAGGCAGAACACCATCGCGTCGTAGGGCTCTTTCGGCGTGAGCGCCTCCACATCGCCGCAGCGCGCGGTGACGCCTTTTATCAGGTGGGCTTCCAGCGTTTTGATGGCCAGCTCGTCGGCGTCCACCGCCGTGACATGGCGGCAGTACGGCTTCAGAGCAAGGCTCAGCTCGCCGATGCCGCAGCCCGCGTCGCAGACGTGCGCGTTTTCTGGGAGCTGCGGCGTGACCTTCTCCGCGACGGTCTCATAATAGCGGTTCATCGCCGCCGCATCACGCAAAAACGCGATACTCTCCTCCGTCCAGAACATGCCGCATTCTCCTCTTTTCATTCAAACTGCTTCATGGGCAAACCGATACCAGCGCAAAGCACCGCTTTCACGCAAGACATAGCCGCTGAATATCAATATGCCTTTATAGAATCACTATAATTCGCCGTGCCGTCTGTTGTCAAGGTACAGCGAGTACCGGTGTCGTTTGAAAGCGCCGTTGCTATTTTTAATCGCTGACTCAAAGAGGATATTTAAGAAAAAACAGCAGGAAGCCGGTGCGATACGCCGGCTTCCTGCTGTTTCTGATTTTTTAGAGACTCAGCCCTTTTTGAAGAATGCGACCGCCACCACGCCGGGGCCAGTGTGCGTGCCGATCACGCTGCAAATGAGCGTGGAGTCGAGCGAGTCCGCCTTGTCCTGCCAGATGTCGCGGCTGTCCTCGACATATTTTTTGAGATACGAATCGCTCAGCCCGCTGTATCCGAGGATGATCGGCTCGTCGAAATCGATGCCGCCGCTCTCGTGGATTTTCTGCACGAGCAGGTTGTTGCCCTGCTTCGACCCTCTCGCCTTGCCGATAACCTGAATTTCGCCGTCGACCACGGTAATGACCGGCTTGATGTTGAGAAGTCCGCCCGCAAACGCGACAGTCTTCGAGATACGCCCGCCCTTTTTGAGGTATTCGAGCGTGTCGAGCAGCGCGATGAGGCAAATTTCGTCGCGCTTTTTCTCCAGCGTTTCGGCGATGGTCTTCGCGTCCATGCCCTTGTCCGCGCACTCGAGCGCGTACTCGGCGAGGATGCCAGAGCCGATAGCCGCGCTCTTGCTGTCCACAACGTAGATGTTGTCGTACTCCGCCGCGGCGATGCACGCGCTCTGATACGTGCCGGAGAACTTCGACGCGAGCGTCACAACGACCGCGCTGTCGCCCACCGACGCAACGTCGGAGAAGATCGCGTCGAATGCCGCGGGCGACGCCTGACTGGTCGTCGGCAGCTCGTCGCTCTCGACAAGCCGCTCATAAAAGCGGTGCTTGTCGATGGTCACGCCGTCGATGAACTCCTCCGCGCCAAAATGCACCGTGAGCGGCACGATGCGAAAACGGTCCTTCATGCGCTCGGGCATGTCGACCGTCGAATCCACAATGATCTGAACACTCATGCTTTTCCTCCGTTATTGTTCGTCGCGGGCGGCTCTGTCGCCCGCGGTCTTCTTATGGGTATAAATCCGTTCCAAATTCTCGCTCACGAGCGCGAGCGCGCGGTACATCGTCTGCCGCTCGGCCTCGCTCAGGCCCTCAGATGCCGCCTCGACGATGCGCATGATCTTCTCCCCGATCGCGCGGCCGACCGCCTTGCCCCGCTCCGTCAGGCGCAGTGGGCTCTTATAGCGCTTGCCCGCGCCGCTTGCGCAGGTGATGTAACCGTTTTTCTCGAGGTCGTCCAGCGAGCGGGAGATGGCCGCCTTGTCCTCGTCGCAGCGCTCGCAGAGCTCGGCGGCTGTCATGCCATCCTGCTGGGAGAGGTAGTAGAGGCAGGACACATGCGGCCCTTTCAGTTCGAAGTCCGCCATTTCGTCCGCCTTGATGCGCTTGATGCTGCGGCTGATACGCGCAATCAGGACGGTAAAGGTCTCAAAGCGCTCCTCCATTGCTAATTCTCCTTTTTCCTATTTGTTGACAAATCAACAAGCCCGTTTATCATAGCGCATTAATGTTGATTTGTCAACAAGTTTATTTAAAAAGGAAGTGCCCTTACGATAGGCACTTCCTTTTTTATGTCGATTTTACGCGATTCTACCGCCGCTCAAATTGTACTCCGCGGTGATGTCGTTCCCGTCTTTGTCGTAAAACCGCAGCGTGCTGCGGTCGAAGTCATAATCGCCGAGCTGTGGAGAAAGCTCTGTGCAGAACAGGAAATGCGTCTTTCCCTCCGCATTTTCCATCGTGCAGGTCTCGCCGTTCTGCGTCATGGTAATCCTGGCGATGCGGCCGGTCACATCGCGCCCGCCAAAGAGGTAGTAGGCTTTGTCGCCGCTAAACATAACGCCGTCACGGAAGCTCCCGCCGCCGTAGCCGAGGCGCACAATCTTGTAGCGGCCAAGGATATTCCGTTCCAGCTTGACATAGCCCAGATCTATGTCCTCGCCGATCTCCATGAGATACCACACCGTATTTTCGAGTTCAACACTGTCGTACACCCGAATACTCGGCGAGAGGGGCTGGGGCCTGCCGATATTGTAAAAATCACAGATATGATCCGGCAGCGTCGCCGGGTCCAGCGGAAAGGTCGTGCTCCGGATGATCCCCACGGCGCACAAGGCCAATATCAGCACTGAAAGTATGGTAATGCTCACTTTCTTGCCTGTTTTCATATTGTTCTTCTTTTTTGTTCAGGGGGAACTCAGAATGCCACGTGCATGAACAGTGCTACGCAGCACAGGATGACCGCGAGCGGCACGTAGACGAAGCGGCCCATGTTGTACCACAGCGCACCGCGCTCTTTCTTGCTGCCGGTGTTCACGGCGGCGAGCAGCTCGTCCTTTTTCATCACGTAGAACCACGAGATCGCGCCGAGCGTCGCGCCGATGGGGATAATATAGATGGAAACAAGGTCCATCCACGGGCCCCACTTGCTGATGGGCTCCATGAAAATGCCGATGCCGAGGCACAGCACACACAGGATCGCCAGCACTGCCGTGCGGCTGAGCTTGGGGAACTTGTGCAGCAGCGATTCCGCCACGGCCTCGAACATGTTCTGCAGCGAGCTCACGCCCGCGAAGATCATCGCAAGGTAGAGGATGATGGCGAACAGCCGCCCCATCGGGATATCCTGTAAAATGGTCGGCAGCGTAACGAACAGCAGGCTCGGGCCCGCGCCGACGTCCAGCCCGTAGGAGAAGCATGCGGGGATGATGACGAGCGCCGCAACGACGGCGGCGATCGTGTCAAACAGCGCCGTGTGCTGCGCGACGCCGACGACGTCCTCGTCCTTCGAGAGGTACGCGCCGTACACGATCATGCCGCTACCCGTGACGGAGAGGGAGAAGAACGCCTGTCCCATCGCCCAGATCCAGATCATCGGGTCCTTGAGCGCCTCCCAGCGCGGGGTAAACATGA
>ERZ773136.581-NODE-581-length-40739-cov-12.999533_pt1 | contig 40739 bp, 45 predicted proteins | sample MGYA00580855_ERZ773136 | MGnify/ENA primary metagenome ERZ773136 (study PRJEB29015, sample SAMEA2737860) | human gut metagenome | biome: human gut; feature: human-associated habitat; material: faeces | place: China | collected 2012 ... | reverse complement strand
CTTTAAATTTTACTCAGAGTTTTGTGTACAAAAAGATTTTATGTTAGTATATGTCTCTATAAAAATAAATAATAAAATAGTGCAATATACATTGTTAAAAATTTAAAATCAGTTGTAAGTCTCCAGGGAAGTTTATTTAAAATAGAAAAATCAAATTCTACAGAATTAATCTTTTCACCAAGCCACAATTTATTAACAGAATCTACACATGTATAATAAAAATTTTTTTGTGGAGTTTTAGATAAAAGAAGAATAGAGCTATAGATAGTTTTATCTTCAAATAATTGTATATCACCAAAGTCATCTAGATTTATTAAATATTGACCTTGTGCAATTAAGTCTCGTAACTTTTCTCCTGCTTTAATTTTAAAAAATTTGTTTGGCACAATGTAGCAAATATAACCAGAATATTTTATCTTTCTTATTGCCTGTTCGATAAAAATAAAATATTTATCAAATTGTTGATATGATGTTTTATATTTTTTTTTATAAATTTCAAATTCACTAGTAGGAAGAAGAGCGTGCATTTCCTCTGTACTAACATAAGGAGGATTACCAATTATTACATCAAAACCTTCTCCATTATTAATTTTTCCCCAATTAAATGGAACAAGTTCAAATCTTTGTTTATCTACTCCAGTGATTCCTTTTAATTCTCTTTCACTAACCAAAGCATTTCCAAAAAAAATATTTGTATTCAGATTTGGTAAAATAGGAATAATCTCTTCAACAGAAGGCGTGGTTTCATTTTCAATCAATTTAATAAGAAGCGAAAATTTTGCTACTTCTACTGCATGAATATCAATATCAATGCCATAAATACAAGAACATAAAAGTGCTTTCTTTTCCTTTAAAGGTAATTTATACAAATTAACACCGATTTCCTCTAAATGATTTTGTTGTCCATTATTTAAATACCATTGAATACAATCGTACAATTATCGTTTTCTTGTGGAAAATAACAAGTATCATATATTGCTAAAAACTCAAAATTAGTTAAAATTGCTATTTTATGTTTTGCATTCCAACCATATTTTCTAGTTTGAATAGCAGGTGTATTAATCTTAGTAATGTCAATTGCAGGTTTTTTAGCTTCAATAAAAAACTTTGCAACACCTCTAAGTGTCATAGTATAATCTGGACGATCTGAACGAGAAGAATAATTTTCAGCTATAACTTCTCTATATTGAGGAGCAACTCCATTTTCATTAGCTACATCCCAACCTAAAATTTTAAGTAAAGGGTCAATAAATTCTATACGACAAGAATGTTCATTATATCCTTTTTGTATATTTTTATAAAAATCTATGTTTTTATGAAATTGTTCAACTAATTTTTGAAGTTTAATTTTACTGTTGTTATTTATCATTTAGCTTTACCTTTCGTTTGCTTTTAGTAGGCTTTTCTATATTATTTGGAATAATCCAAATTCTACCTAGTCGAGTGGCTCCAGGAATTCTATTATTTTTACATAATATTTGTATTTGACGTGGAGATACGCCCCATTTTTCAGAAGCTTCTTGTACTGTGATATAACCATTCATTTTCTAATACCTCATTAGATAAAATATAAAAAGTATTTAAATTATATTCGTTTAAACGAAATATGTCAATTTAGAATACAATGTTGTTTTAAGTAAAAAAGGAAAGCTTTTTATAAGCTTTCCTTTTTATCATATTCCCAACAAGTAGATGGTTTTGGATGTTTCCAATAAAGTTTTTCACAATGTGGACTACAAAATTTTTTTCGTTTATCTTTTGTATTTGTAACTTTTACTAATGTGTTACATTTTTTACAATAAAATTGTCTTAATATTGGCTCATTATTTTCTAAATTAGAAATTCTTTTTTGTTTATTATAATACACTTTTTTGTGATGCACTTTTCGACAATGAATACAGCAATATTTTTGATAACCAAAATTTGTTTCAAATATTTTTGAACAAACAGGGCAAACTTTTATTATAGATAAGTTTCTTTAGATATAATACCTTGTTCTTTTAGTGTATTAAAATGGTCTTGCATTGTCATCATTCCTGGTGTTGCTTTCGTGATGTTTATTAGGCTTGTATAATCTTCATTTTTTATACAATTAATAGTAGCATCATTGCGTAATAGAACTTCCAAACAAAGAACTTTATGCTTTTTAGTGGTAATTAATTTTTGTGCTATGATAGCTTGAAATGTATTAGCCAGTAAATTTTTTAGCTTAAGTTTTTCTTCATAGTTTATCATTCTATCTAACGCATCAGTAACATTATCTGCATGCAGTGTTGTAATTACTAAATGACCAGATTCAGCTGCAAATAAAGCTACCTTTATATCTTCAAGTGTTCTAAGTTCTCCAATCATAATTACATTGGGATTTTCACGCATACTAGCTTTTACACCTTGAGCAAAGTTCGTAATATTTTTACCTAAAGAGATTTGAGAAACAATAGATTTTTTATCTTCAAAAGTGTACTCAATGGGGTCTTCTATTGTTATTATATGGTAATTATACTTTTGATTAATCGCATCTATAATTGAGGCAATAGTAGTGGATTTTCCAGAACCAGTTGGACCAGATACTATAATCAATCCTGATTTTATATCTGTTAATAATTTAATAGATTCGGGTAGTCCTAAAACATCTAATGAAGGAATTTTATCTGGAAGTAATCTTATAGCTATAGCCATACCTTTAAAAGTTTTATAAAAATGACATCTGCAATTAATATTAATTATATTAATAAAAAAATCTAAATCATTATCTAAATCATCTATAGTGAGTTGTTGTTGAACTTTTTCTAAGAAAGATATCATTTGAGAATCTTTTATAAAGTTATCCTCTAACATTTCAATTTTTCCTAAACTATTTCTGATATAAGGATACATCTTTTCTCGTATAAATAAATCTGATGCTTTGTGCTGATAAGCTTTTATGATTAATTTAGATATTTTATCTTTGACATCTGTGATACAGTTCATAATAATTTATCCTATCTAGTTAATTTTTGTGTTTGCTTTTTGATTTTCTTTAATTCATTTTGAATGAAGTTTCTTTTTTTAGTAATTGATTTTTTATTTTGTAATTCAGGAAAATTTCTTTTTAGAGCATCTTCAATGATTTTTACTTCTGAAGTATGTTTATTTTTAAGATTTTGACTTAAATATTCTTGTAGAGATAACTCTATTTTTCCTTGTCCTAAAGTATTCATGACTAAATTTTTAGCTTCTTCATTACTTATTTTGACAGGTGAAAACTTAGTGATTACAGGAATTATTTTATCTTGTTTAAAGCCTTTATTGATTAATTCTTTTATAACTTTACTTTCACTATCTTTATTCCATAAAATATTGTTGTTCATATTATCTACTATTACTTTTTTACAAGTTAGGATATATTCTTCAGTAATATTTTTTATATATACATCTTCAACTTTCATTTGAGCTAATTTTTCCATATTAGATAATATGTGAGCATTTTTAAGCGTTAGATTTATTTCCTCAGTTGATGGCTTAAGCGGTGAATATTTAACCATAAGAGAGGCTATCTCTTCATCTGTATGACCTTTTTCTAACAACCTACTTGCTATGATTAAATCATTATTAGATTTTTGGTATAATTCTATTTCTGCTCTATTTGATAAAATTCTATTTTGCACTTGTAATTGTCTTAATTTGCTGGCTTCTTTTAAATATAGATATTTAGGGTCATTACTTAGTTTTGCTACAAACTCAGGAAAATTTCTAATGCGATTAAGACGAACAAATGAATCATAAGTCATTTGTATTTTAATAAATATAGATTTTTGTATTGCTTCGTTGTTACCTTGATGTTTATTCATAGAATTTTTTATATCATCTTTGGTATATAAAGGTTCTGTTGCTAAATTTTTAGTGTCTAATTGTTCTTCAACATCTTGAATATCTTGTTTTGTTTGCTTAGGATTTAAGATGTTTTGTATTTCTTTAACTTCTAGTTGTAACGGAGAATATTTTTCTATAACAGGGAATATTTCATCAGCTTTGAAGTTTTTTTCTAATAATGTCTGCATGACATTCTTTTCTAGATTTTTATTTATAGCATCTTTATATGGAGTATTTTCGATATCAATATGAGCAATCATATCGTGATAGGTTTCAAGATAGGCTTTTTCTACAGGAGTATATGGTTTATCTTCTATCAATACATATTGTATAGCTTCAAGACGGCGAGCATATTCTTCAAAAAAGGCTTCATCTTTTTGAGTTTCTTGTTGTTTTTTTATACATATTTGTTTCAGTTTTTCATCTTGCCAATTAATAGGTGAGTTTTCTTTTATAACCTTAAATATGTCTTCTTCACTAAAATCTTTATTTAATAGGGCTTTAGCTATTTTGTAATCTATTTGAAGAAATTCCATATTTTGTAGATTATTTTTATAAACAGCTATGGCTTTTTGATATAGGGAAAAATAAGCATTTTCAATAGGATTTAAATCGTTGCTATTAGGATTATAGTAAATAATTTGTTCTAGTTTTTGAGTAAATTCCGTGGCTTCTGTTTCAGTAATAGGTTTATTAGTATTCATGGTAATATTTTGAGGTTCTAGTTGAATATTATTTGTTTCTTGATTAATATTTTGTGGAATGTTTTCTTTAACTTCAGCAGTTTTGACAGCTTTTTGTGCATTATCTTGAGATAAATTTTCGCTATAAACATTTTCTGCTAATTCTTCTACTGGTGGCTCAGAAGCTAATAGACTAGCCCAGTTATCATCTTGTTCGTTCATGGTTTTTACTCCTATAAATTCATTTTTTTAGTATTATATTATCTAGATAGACTTTTACTTTGACTTAACTTAGTTATATTTTTTAGTTCTTCAGCAGGCATATTTACTGGAGAATATTTCATTATTGCTTGTCTAATATCAAATACATTTTTGCCTTTATTTTGCAATTCACGCACAATTTTTTTGTTGAAATCTTGTTGCCAAATATCATCATGTTCTTTTAATAAATTTTGAGCTATTCTTAAATATAACTGTGTAGTAGATATACTATTTGCTTTAGGTTTAAAGCTTTGAATGATTGTTAATTTATTTGTATCTATTTTATTTTCATTATTAGATAATGTTTGCTCTTGTTTTAGCCCTATCATATTAGTTTCAATATACTGCATAGCTTTTTCAGCTTCGCTTGCAGCTCTAAATAATTCATTAGGATCATCTTGAAGTGCTTTTATCCAACTTTGTAAATAAGCTACGTGATTTTCATAATGGTTTTTATCAAAGTTAATATTATATTTTTGAGCTAAAAACATAGATGTAAGTTCAGCACGTAATTCTTCTTTGGCATATATAGTATTTCCAAAGCCATCATTTTCAATTAATGTTTTTCTATTAAGTCGATTTTTTGCTCCAGTGCTATGTGCTATTTCGTGAGCTACTGTTGCATAGAAGTTATTTAGAGTCTTAAATCTTTCTTTAGAAACTACATGAATTTCATCGTTACTGGGTGAATAGTAATTTTTACTATCTTGGTCATAATAAATTTTAGCTTCACTATGTTGTATCATATCTTCCATAGATTTAATGGTATCTTCATGATGAATCTTAATAGGTATTTCTTTTTTTATACCTTCAACCTGAGAAGCATTAAATACTACATAATTTTTTACTATTGGATAATCTAATTTAACATAGGCAGGTACTTTTTTACCTGTTTCTTCATCAATTACATATACTTGTTCTTTTTTCTTAGTATTAGGATTTATTTCCATAATAGGTTTAGCATATTGCCAATATTCTATGTGAATTCCTTTTGCACCCTTTTGTATTTTTGCACCTAATTCTTGGGCTTGTTTAAAGGTAGTCCATCGACTATCTTCAAATCCAAAATGTTTAGCAGCTAGAATTAATCTAATATTATTAATACCATTATAATATTGGTCTTTCCCTTGCAAAGATTTTAAAAGATTTCGAGGTCGTTTACTAATATAACCGCTATCCCAAAAGAATGGTTTACCAGATTGTATATCTTTAATAACTTGTTGTACTAATTCATTTCTTTGTTGTTGAATCTTTTCTGGAAGTGCCATTGTTATTCACCTATTTCTTGTTCGTCATTTAAAATTTCTTCTATTTCTTCTTCAGTAAGTACATCATCATCAGTTGAACCACCATATGTTTTAAATTCTTTAAAACTTTCAGCTATTTTTCTTAATTTTTCATCCATTATTATTACCTACCTTTTTATTGAGTTCGTTTTCAAATTTTTCAAGTGATTATTTATAATTTGTCTCTTCTTTATATCTGGTAAATCTTTTATTTCTTTAAATTTATAAGCTATACATAAATCCTTTAGCTCTTTTTCAGAGAGTTTTCCTTGTTTTACATGATAAGCAATAAATTCTTCCAAGTTTTTAGCTCTGTAAATAGATTGTTGATTTATGTATTTCATTAAACTATAAGCGTCATTTGACATAAATACTAAATAATTAGGAAATTTAGCAATTAATGCTCCTATTTGTTTATTTTCTAAAAGCGTCATGCTAGGTTTATAGGGCAATTTTAATCCTAAGCAACTTTGCATACGACAAAGTTCAATCCTAAATCGATCTTTTATATATCTAATATTTTTAGAATCTACCCCATATCCTTCCATGCCTTTTTGATTAACTCTTCCTGGTTTAGTAGCAGCTTTTACTAAATGACGTAAAAGTTCGCTGTAATATTCTCGTTCGTCGTTAAATCTATCTTTTGTAGGCATATGAATTTCATCTTTTTTTATAGAATAAAAACCTATATTATTATGAGAATCTTCAATGATTTTCATATTCATGTTATAGGCTATATTTTTGATATATTCTATAGCATCAATTTCATTTTCTGGATAAAAGAATTGATGTTTTCCCTGTAACATTTGTTCACTAAATATATTATTTTCGTAAGTGTGCCAATTATTTGTTTTATTTTTATAAAATTTAGTATAAGTTTTATTATTAGGTGATTGTTCTTTTGCATAACCCATATCATATTTAGAGTAGTTTTCTAAAGCTATAGATTTAGAACCCTTTTTGATGTAATAGCCTTTATTTTGAGCGTCTTTATAGGTGATATATCTAAGTGGAATAAATTTATCTTCAGGTTTTTTATACGACAATAATTGTGTTAGATTATAGCCATAAAGTTTTCTACCTGTTCCTAAATCATAAGGCAGTCTGATATTTGGGTCTTTTTGTGGGTCAAAGGGTTGTTGCCAAAAAGCTTTTCCTTCAAACATTTGTTCAAAACATCTATAAGCAGTATCGCCTCTTAATATATTTTGATTATTGATTTCAAATTTTTTTATTTTTGTATAAACTTTTTTCATTATTAATACCTTCTTATTTAAAATCTATAAAACCTATAGCTTTAGGTTTTGTGTAATTTTCTTTGTAATAATTTGAGGGACTATATGGGTCTTCAATTTGCATATTTAATATATCTTGTGTAGTGATTTTTTCTCGTAAAGCACTATCTTCATCATCTTTTAGCTTGGCTATTTTTAGAACTGTCAATTCATAAATAAGTTGTTGACGATATTTTTCTTCGATATATCTTAATGTATCAATTTCTGTATTTTTTTCTTGAGCCTGCATAGTTGTCTCAATACTATTTAAGGATTGGATAGTTTTTAATAGAGCTTGTTTTTTTTCGTCATAACTATTTAAGTCATTTTTAGCATAACTAAGAGTTGTAGCATAAATTCTATTTAAATAGTTATATTTATCTGTAAGCGAGATGTTTTTTTGCTGATAAGGATTACTAGCTATAATAGTTGAGCTATTGTAAAGCATATTATCTATATCTTGCAAATTTATATCTTCAGTGTAATTTATTCTATCTTGTATATCGCTAAATAATACAGGGATATCTTCGTTAGTATCATTAGAGTGTTTTAAATCATTGCTTTTGGTATCAAAAAGTGTAATGTTTTGTAGCATATCTATATATGTTTTTATTGTAGAAATAATATCTTTTTTACTATTAATTACATCATGTACTTTATATCCTTGAGCTGCTAAATCTTTTAGAGCAAAAGGGCTAGGAGCAGAATCTGGAATAGATACACTTGTTGGGGAATAATAATTAGGTGGGTCAAATGGTTCTGTTATGCCAGGAATACCTGCAAAAGCAATCGATATACTTAGTAATAATATGGATAATATTGTTAGTAAAAAACGAATAATTTTCATCTAGCAACTGTCCTTTCTTTAAAATCTAAATCCTGATGAACCAAACGTATTTTTTATAGCTTTAGATACTTTTCCTCCAACAAACGTCATGATTAAGATATAAGCAAATATTTCTAAGGCTTTTATTACATCAAATGTTGGTGCTGGTGCTACTTGTCCTGCTCGACGAAAGACATCATCAGCATAAGCATCACCACTGCCTATGTTGCCTTCTCCACCATGCCATGCTTCAGCTACAGAACGCCATGAACCGTATTTGTTGAAGTATTCAAGCATTTTAAATCTAGCCACGGCATCTTGTCTGTCTGGACTCCATGCAGGTTGCATAGTATCTGTATGTGGTGTCCAGTTATAATCTGGAGGTAAATTTGCTTCTTCTACCCAAGCATTCCAATTTTCAAAGTTTATTTGATATGCTCCGTATCCATAGCCATCATCAGAATATACAAAATAATCATTTGTAGACTCTTTATCTTTAATAGCTGACATAAAGATAGTTATTGCTTCAACACCTGCATTTTCTAGATTTACTGCTCCTCGATTAGAAGTAGTCATCATATCGCCAAAGTTAAATGCTGTTAACTGAACAGAGATTAAGCTGGCAAAAACTATATACCATGCCATATTAAAACCTAAAGAAATTAAACTATTTATGCTATTTCCAGCAAATGACATATGTTTTGTTTGTCTTAATGTGCCGTAAATTAAGTCAAAAATAGCAAAGATAGAAATGATATAAAATTCAATGAAAGCTTTAGCAATCATGATGCCCATTAGGAAAAATAAGATAACAATAGCTATACCTAAGATAAATACAAAGATTATTGCTGCAAGATTTGTATAAATAGCAAAAGCAGAATGAAATGTAGAAATATAATTAAAAAATGGAGCAGTTAGCTGTAGTCCTTTTTGTATTATTTGGGTGGGGTCTGCAACATTTTGTCCAGCAACTGTAGGGTCTACATTAATTATTTTAGAGCCTACAGTTACAAAGAAGTTTTTTATTGTATTAATTACTATATTTCCCCAATTTTGAATTAAGTAATAAAAAAATGTATAAGAAATTAATTTTTTTATTAGAACTTTAATAGCATCATTTAGTACATAATTATCTGAAATACTGATGATACAAAAGGTAAGCGTAATATCTATTAAGACTACAACCATAAATAGATTTAGCATATAAGGTTTTATATTTTGTATTCCTTCAGTAGATGTAGTTGCTATTTTATCTATAATATCTTTTACTGGAAGTGCAATATCTGCTATTTTTGACCAATCGAAATTGAAAAAGTGAGCATCACTACCAATAAATGATTCTTCTACAGGCATAGTACCCTCTAAAAGAGGTAATGGGTCTGTAACAATAGCTCCATTTACATGAAAATCTATATCATTTAGATGTACCTCAAAATGTAAATGTCCTCCTGTACTATCTCCAACTGGAGAGATGATACCTATTACATCACCTTGATATACTTCTTGTCCTTCATGCAGTCCTTGAATTAATCCAACATCTCCATACAAAGTTCCCATATTAAGCTTTGGATGCCATACTACAATAGCATTACCAAAACCATCTGCTGGACCATAATATCTTATAATGCCATCTGCTGCTGATTGAATAGGCGTTCCGTAATCATAACCGATATCTATACCAGCATGAAATCTTGTATTTCCAGTTATAGGGTGTACTCTATCACCAAAAGGTGAAGTGATTATCCCATCAGGTGCTGGATAAATAAATGGAGTTTGAGCAAAGACTACTATGGGTAAAAAAATGATAAATAAACATAAAGATAAGATAATTTTTATTTTCATTGATATGTCCTTTGACTTAGTTGATAATTCTATGGTAGCATGGAAGTGAATTTTAAAAGTATCGACTTTTGAAAAAATGAAAAAATTTTTAAATCCTTATGTATCAAGGGTTTGCGGACTTAAAGTGATTTTGTGTTCGATGAAAATGAGCAAAAAAAGCTGAACTTTTTGTCAGTAAATAAAAAAACGTGTTCGAATCGAACACGTTAAAAAGTAGTTATATTTGATTTTTTATTTGTGTTTATGAATAATGTGGTCGAATCGAACACATTTAAGTGAGGAATAGATTATGAATAAATATATTTTAATGAATAAAAATATAGCATTAGCTCAAATTATATTATCTGATGATGGTAAAATTTATGATTTATTAGAAATATATAACATAAAAGCTTTTCCTGTAGGTATAATTTGTAATGATATAAAAATGTCTAATAAAGATATACAAAATAACTTAGCAGAGTGGTGGCAAGGTAGGGCAATTCCTGCTAGTAGACAGGGTCTTTTTTCAGTATTACAAGAATTTGACATTGAAAGGACTTCTATTTTAGCAATGAAAAGCTTTGGGATTAGTCTATCGGACCAATACTGGATAAAGCCGATTAATTCTAAGCTAACATGGGATAAAATCAACTTTTTTAACAATAAGTTTTCTAATGATATTGGAGAAGCCTTTTTTAATCCTAATTTTGTAAAGGAAAGTAATGAAATAGATTTTATAACTCCAGATAATACATCTGATGGCTGGCTTAGAAAAAAATGGATAATCAAAAATGAAAAAAGATGTCTTATTAAAAGTGGTAGTGATCCTTATAGACAAGAACCTTTTAATGAAGTGATTGCATCACTTATAATGAAAAATTTAAATGTATATCCATATGTTAAGTATGATTTTTTTGTAGACGAAGGACAGGGTATCTGTTCTATATGTGATAATTTTATAACAGAAAATACTGAATTAATTTCAGGTTATGCCTTAGCAAAAACGTATATTAGAGATAAAAACACTTCTATTTATAATCATTATTTAGACATAGCAGACAAAAATAATATTTCTAATATTAAGGATTTTTTTGATAGTATGATTGTTTTAGATTATATTATTGCAAACACGGATAGACATCATAATAACTTTGGCTTTATTAGAGATGTTAATACTTTAGAGTATTTAAGCCCAGCACCTATATTTGATAGTGGTACGAGTCTTTGGCATAAATACAGTGTACTTTCAAATAAAATAGGTACTCCTGTAATAGCTCAGCCTTTTTATAATACACATGAAATGCAATTATCTTTAGTAAAAAATTGGGATAGGTTTGATTTTAGTAAATTAAGAAATATAACAGAAGAAATATACGATATATTAAATAAAAATCCATTAATTGATAAAAAAAGAAATAATATTATTTGTGCTGCTCTTAAAGAAAGGATACAATCTATTAAATTATATCAGGAAAGAATGGTAAATAAATATTCTATACCTTTACAAAGTGATGATACTGATATATTAACAAAATTTAAGCAGTTAAAATTTAATTTACAACCAGTATATTTTTATTATAAGAATAAATTTGTACCTAATAATAAAATAAAATACAATCCTAGTATAGATAAAAAAATATTAAAGCAAGCACTAATAGATGGTTTTTCAAGGGAACAAGTAAAAAAAATTTTAATAAACAGTCCAAATATTAAAAGTGAACAAATGATAGATTTTATGTATCGTTCATTTAGTCATGATAAGGATTTAAAAAATATAATCCTTGAAAGAACTATACATTTATAAAATTATGTTCGAATCGAACAAAAATGATAAAATAACTTTTTATTACTTTTTTTATTTGCATCATAATGTCATTCATTTCAAAAAGCAAGGGTAAATATAACAACTACGTTGCCCTTGCTTTTTTCATTTCTAACATTATTTAAAATAATGCAAAAAGCAATAAAAAATAGTCGTATAAGATAAGAAAGGATACTGAAAAATGAAAAAAAATATATATACTATAACTATTGAGGAAACTGTATCAGACGTATTTTATTTAGAAGCTAATTCTTTAGAGGAAGCAATAGAAAAAGCTATTGCAAAGTACAATAACGGTGTTTTTGTACTAGAACCAGGAAATCTAATAGAAACAAATCTATTAGTTGGAAATGATAATGAAAGTAGTGATTGGTTTGAATTATGAAAAAAAAATATGATATTATATAATAAAGGTAAGAAATATGAAGGAGTGATATTATGGAAAACTTTAATAGACTAAATGATTTATACTTTAAAAAACTTTTAGGTGATAAGAATAGAAAAAACTTAACACTTAGTTTTTTAAATGCTATTTTAAATAAAGATGAACGAGAATATTTTACAGATATAACCTTTTTAGATAAAGATAATGAGCCATTGACGTTAGACGGTAAATTATCTAAATTAGATATTAGAGCAGATTTAAATGATGGTACACAAGTAGATATTGAGGTACAAGTTTGTCCGTTTAAGTTTATGGCTGAACGTTCATTATATTATTGGTCGAAAATGTATTCAGAACAACTAGAAAAAAGTGCTGAATATAAGAAGTTAAAAAAAGCTATAGCTATAAATCTACTGGCATTTGATTATTTGGAAGATGAGCAAGACTGGCATAATATCTATAACCTTTTAAATGTGAAATCATATAATAAACTTACAGACCATATAGAAATACATTTCTTAGAATTACCAAAATTTACTTTAAAGGACATGAGAAAAATAAGAACATCTGAGGCATGGCTTGCTTATTTTTCAGGAAGATATACTAAAAAAGAATTGGAGGAAATAGCAATGACAACTCCAGCAATTAAAGAAGCTGTAGAATTTGAAAATACTTTCTTACAGGATAAAATAGAACGTAGAGCATATGAACAAAGAGAAAAAGCAATAAGAGATTATTATTCTTATATGAGTGCATATAAAGAAGAAGGATTAGAGCAGGGCTTAAAACAAGGCTTACAACAAGGAAAATTAGAAGAAAAATTCAGAACAGCTACAAATTTATTAAAAATGGGATTTGATATTGAAACTATTTCTAAAGCTGTTGAATTAAGTAGAGAAAAGATACAAGAATTATCCGAGAAAAAATGAGAGATAGAAGGTATATATGTATATGAAATATAAAAAATATTCTTATGAAGAATTTAAAAAGTTAACTACGGAAATCATCCTTACAGATGATTATGCAGATTATAATTACTATGCTGTATATTTACCTAATAGAAAAAAACTTGCAATATATTTTAAACATCTATATAACGGAAATTATTACCATATTGATGATTGTTTAGAAGTTATGGGAAATGACTTAAACCCATGTCATGATATTTATATTACTAATGTCTTAAATGAATTTAATAAAGAATAAATGAAAAGCACTTGTCATTATTCTAATTGACAAGTGCTTTTTTATAGATAGATTTTTATGATATAATAGTAATCGCTGTTAATTCAGCAAAGAAGAGAAAACTTGATGTGTCAGCTCTCCTCTTTCGAGAGGGGGTGGTAAGTATGACAGATTATGAATTAGCTATGCTAATATTAACAATAATCAGCGTTATATTCACCATTCTTGGATATTTCCAGAAGAAGTAATTTTACTTTTTGCTTAACAAAGAAGGAGCTAGACATAACGTCCGCTCCTTCTAATTTCCCAAAATTCACAGAAGAGGGCTGACGGTGCAAACATCAGTTTTCTCTTCTTTTTTATATTCTTATTATACTACATAGATTATGATTTTGCAAAATAAATATGTTCGATTCGAACAAATGAAAAGCAACTATTAGGTGCTTTAAATATATTTATATGTTATAATATTTTTCGTTGCCCTTCCTATACTGGTAACAGTTGGGAGGTGTTCATATTGAACCGTTTTTTAACCTTTTGTGAAGCAGTCATGGCAGGTATAATATCTTATTATATCTGCAAAGGGTTAGACTTGTTTCTAACGGCTTTTTGTGGTAACTAACCTAGCTTTAACGTTAGCTATATAACGTTAGAAGCATTGTGAAGGTGCGAACTTCATAATGCTTCGTTTTTTTATTTTTTAACAAAAACAAGACCCTATGAAGGTGCGAACTTCATAGGGTCTTATTTTGCTGTTCATATGAACCATATAACCTTTTGTATCTTCATTATAACATACTATATAGATTTTGCAAAATAAATGTGTTCGAATCGAACACATTTGTTATATAATACATAAAATTTAGCTTTTTGGTGGAAAATTTTTGTGATATAATAACAATCGCTGTTAATTCAGCAAAGAAGAGAAAATTTGATGTGTCAGACTCTCCTCATCAGAGGAGGTGGTAATTATGACAGAATACGAATTAATGTCCCTTATAGTGGGAGTCGTAACTATGACATTTACCATTCTTATGTATTTTAAGAAGTAAATTTTTAAATTAATTACTTTATAAATAAAAAGAAGTCATGACATAACGTCTGACTTCTTTCTCAACCCATTCTGAGAAGAGGCTGACGGCTTCAACATCAGTTTTCTCTTCTTTTTTCATATTTATTATACTACATAGTTTATGATTTTGCAAAATAAATGTGTTCGAATCGAACACATTATTTGTTTACCTTGAAAGCTATTTCTTAATATAATGTTTAATTCGAACTAATTATTTTTTTAATTTATTTCCAAACATATCTTCTCCATATGTTTCTTTGAAAAAAAATGATTGTTGTTCACAGTATTTAGAAAACTCACCAAAAGACCCTAGACCTACGCTAGCTTGCTGTTTTTCTTCTGCAATTTCAGCAGGCGTTTTATGTGCCTCATGATATTCTTCACCAAAACAAGGACATTTCATAAATATATTTTTAAAGGAAGTCATTGGCTTAGTTATAAACATTATTGGATGAAATAGTATATAAAATGGTGCAATTATTATGAATACAACTACATCTAATAAAAGACGAAGTATATCACTAACTATAGCATAGACTATACAAAAAGCAAAGAATGAAATGAGTCCAATGCCAATATATTTTAAAACTCCTAATATATCCATGACAGTATCCATAATAACACCTTCTTATAAACTATTTTCTAATATAATTATACTCTTTTACTATAATAGTTTCAATCTTCATTATCATTATTTGTATTATCATTGTTATAATTATTAGAGTTATTATCTATATCATTATCATGATTATTATGGTTATTATAAGAATAATTAGAATGTGAAATATTAGTATTTAGAGGTTTAGGCAATTCTCCTTTTGCTATTGCTCGTTCAGCATTTTCTAATTCATATTTATAATTATCTTTAGGACTTATAGCGTTTCTTAATTGCTTTCGAATATGGGCATTTTGAGCATTCTTCTCTTCATTTGGGTTAGTATTACTTTTCAAATTACCAGCTTTTTTTTCTGTTTGCATTGTAGCAATATTTATCCTTTTATTGCGAGCTTCTTGTTGAGCTTTATAGTACGAATCTAATAATCCATTTTGTACGCCCATTTTGGCTAGGTTTTTTGCTGTTCCTAGTGTTCCTTTACCATAATTTAAAGCTGTTTTTCCTGCTCCTTTTAGGTCTCCTCTTCCTGCTTGCATTCCTATGCTTTTCATATTAGATAAAAAGCCTGCTGCTCCTCTAGCGGAATTTCCTCCTGGCATTCTTGAAGCTACGTCCCAAGCACCTTTCATTCTCATAGCTTTAGTAGGCATTGCTTTTAATTGATTGGATAAATCATTACCATTTAAAGCTGGTTGTCCAGAAGATATTGCTTGTGCTAAGTTTGGTAGCTTATAGACAAGCATACACATTATACCAAGTGAAAAGGCAAGTTGCATAAAGGTTAAGAAGTTTTTCTGTAAATCAAGTGATTCTCCACCTGAAACAAAATTTTCTACAGCACTTGTTAGCATTGGTTCAAGTATCGCTGTTACAAAAGCTACAATACTTACTTTGGTGGCATAATGTATAAGTGAACTTATAGCTCTTTCAAATAAAAATTTTGTTGGTTTAAACATTCCTATAGACATGGTTAACATAGTAAATACAGCCATTACCCAAAATTCTACTCTTACTACCATTATTTGAGCTGAAATTACTAATATGCAGGCTACAATTACTAAAAATATCACTACAGCTAATATTAGAGCAAATGGGCTTGTGGTAAAGGATATTTGAGAAAAACTATTCCATGTATTTTCAATAATTTTAAAGGCATTGCCCATTATATCATCAGGCATAAGTATGCTATTTTCGCCACCACCTGCGATATAGCCTATTCTTTCAAAACTAGCAAAAACAGCATGAGCAATTCCCATACCTAAAATCCAATTTGTTATTAAAAATAGATACATTGCCATTTTTAAGGCGTTAGATATCATGTATTTTATGATATCGTCTTCTATTTTTAGCATTAAGGTTATTGCTACATCAATAGCCCAAGCACAAGCGAGAATTTTCACACAAATGGGATATAAAAATTCAGCACCTTTTTGACATTTATAGATAAAACTCATCATCATTTGTCCTAAAAAATTAGCAGAGTTGGGGTCGGGTTTAGGTTCGGCAATGCTGATAAAAGAGCTATCTGGAACAATGAACATATATCCAAAATATATTCCTAAATTGATAATTACTGTCATAGATAAAATCATACGTAAAAAAGTAGTAGTGGTAGCAGATAATTCTCCAAATGCTAGCATTCCAGCAGAGCCAACTATTAGACAAGTTACAATTATTCTAGGTACTTTATCGGTTAAGATAGCTCCATCAGTATCTAATGAACCATTATCATAAGTACCAATAAATTTTTCAAATATATCGTCCCAAGCAAGTTCTGGTGTTTGAGCAAAGCAGATAGATGAAAGTAATAATAATATTCCTATAGTCAGTAGTATAATCTTTGTTTTTTTCATAATCCATAACCTACTAATTTTTTATAGTCTTCAATATTTTGTTGTTTGTTCATTTCTATATCAGATAAAACTTTTTGTGAGTTGTTTTTTACATCTATTGCCATATTTTCATTTATCTTCATACCTGCTTGTTTTTGAGCATTTTCTTGTAATTGTTCGGTAGCTGTAACAGATAAAAGAGTAGATAATAAAGCGTTTGTTTTTGCTGCTTCCATAGTATTTTGACTAGCTATTTGTCCGCTTGCCTGCATGGCTTCTTTTGTTCCTTGTGCTTTAGATAGATTTTGCAGGGAAGTTTCTAATTGATTAATGCTATTTTCTACTTCTTGTTGACGTCTACCTATAGATAAAGCAGAATAATAGGTTTCATCAGCTACATGGTAAAGTTTTTTTATATTTTGTGTATATGAATTTAAATCTACTGGTTTAGTATAACCACCTGTATAAATATCTATGCCCATTCGTTCACTTAAAATACTATCTGTAGAAGTATCTTTATCTAATGTACCTATTTGAGAGTCTAAGTCGTTCATAAGATTTTTATATTCTTTATCTAATCCTGTATAATGAGCGATTAGGGCTTTAGGATCCATAGATGTTAAATCTTGTATCATCAGTGATACTTGTTTAGCTGTATTTATAGCATTTGTATAGGTATTTATAGCTGTTTTAGCATTCTCAGCTATATTTTTTATATCTTCTACATAGATGGCAGCTGTAGCTGTTTGTTTAGGTACAGTTAAACAAAATCCTACTGCTATTCCCATAAAAATAGTTGGTATTAGATATCTTTTTTTCATTTGTATCATAACGTATCACCTCTAAACAGTATAATTAATAATTTACCTAGTGGAATTATTAATCCACTTACTATTACATATATAAAAACCATACACACTTGTATCATAAGTATCGCAAATATTATTCCTACAAATCTTTCAAAAGCATAGTTTGATTTAATAAGAGTTTTTATGAGTATTGAGATATTCATTATCATAGATGCTGGAAAAGGATATCTAGTTATTAAAAAATGTTTAAACCATGAAATAATGCTATCATAGCTTCTAATATTATTGATAATGTCAATCATTGAATCTATAAATAAGCAAAATAAAATTAGAAAAAATATTAGCATATCTATAACTAATAAAAATTCTACTTCTCTAGCTATACTTTTGCCAAAAATAATGGAAATTATAACTGAAGCAATAACCAAGGATAGACAATTTCTTTTTATTTTAGAACTAATAATAGAGATTTTATCTAACATAAAAGCCTCTTTTCTATCTATAGCTATTTAATCGATTGAAGATATCTGAAATGCTATAGATATATTCAATCGTTTCTTTATATGGTGGTACTCCATTATATTCATAAATGGCATTTGCTCCAGCATTGTAGGCAGCTAAGGCATAAGTTATATTATATTGTCCAGCATACGTAAAATTATCTATTTGTGTACGCAGATAACTTGCACCACCTAGGATATTTTCTAAAGGGTTATATGGATCAACACCTATCATACTAGCAGTACCTGGCATTAGTTGAGCGATTCCAATAGCTCCAGCACCTGACATGGCATTTAGATTAAAATGAGATTCTTGCTCAAGTAGTGCTGTAAGTAATAGTGGATCAAGGCTATAGGTACTGCTAGCATAAAGTATAGCGTTGGTTATCCAGTCTGTTTGCTCTTGATTATACATGGATACTTCAGAATAAATTATATTGTAGTAATTGTTCTCTTGAGCATGCACTATAGGTGTGATGAAAAAAGATGTAATTAGCAATATATTTATGATGAATTTCTGCAATTAATTAGCCTCCTGTTCATTAGTTAAGGTTAAGGTATGTGCTAAATTATGTTTTTGAACTTTAGTATCATTTAATGTATTTGTAAGTTTATTTAAAATTATTTCTATTTGTTGACCATATTTTGAAATATTTTCATTGGATATATTAGTTAAATTAGGAGATTGACTAGCAATTGCATCTAAGGTATCTTTTAATTTAAAACCAGCTTTTAGTATATTAGCTGCAATTATGGTATCTGCTATCATATCAAAAGGAAGGTCTATATTTTCTTTATAATCGCTGTAGTATTTGCTATATAAGTTATTAATATCTTTATCTACTAGAGTTTTCTTGGCAAATTCTCGTCTTTTTTCTAATTCTATAGTTAGTTTTTGTTGAGCATTATCTATAATTATTTTATTTATATAACTTAAAGATGAATGATTAGGTTCTACTGCATGAGGTGAATATTTAGTGAGAGTAAGAGCAATATCTTCTTTTTTGATGTCTTTGTATAGCATATACATAGCTGCATTGATTTCCATATCTTGATTGAATAAATTAGTTTTTTGATATAGTTCTTTCATATGCGTTTTGTACATATTTTCGACAGTAGGTCTGTTATTTTTAGTATCTAAGACATTTATAATATTTAACTGCCGAGTATTTATTTTTTTAGCAATACTTGTAATATATTCGGCATATTTAAAGTTTTCTAAAGCGTCTTTATTATTTCTAGTGCTTTGTTCTTCAGCGATGATATTTTTAATATCATTTTCTTCAATGCCTTTTTTAATAAAGCTAAGAGCTGCCCTATAATCACATTTTATATATTCTTCATCATTGTCTGTATTATTGATAGTAGCATCGTTTATAGCTACTTCTAATTGATAATCTTCTTTAAGTTCTTTTTTTTGTTCTTCTTGCGTTTTGTCATAATGAAATACTTCAGCTAATTTTTTAGCTGCTTTTTCAATTACAAGTTTGGGATAATCTTGAGGAATTTCTGGAAGTTGCATTCTGGCTGAAGTTTCTCTTATGATATGAGCAAGTTCATTTTTATTAATACCAGGATATCTGTTTAGTAGTTTTATACTAGCATCAATATCTATATATTCATCAGATAGATTGAGTTTTGTATTAGGATAAGAAAGTATCCGCTCTTTAATAGCATCTTTATATACATCTTTAAGTGAAATATGCTTATTATTTATTTCATCAAGAGTCATGTTACAGAGTTTATCTGGACAGATAAACTCTGCTATTTCTCTTTCTGCTTTAATATTATTTTGGGCAGACTTCACTATATAATATGCTGTTTTATCTTTGGATGAATAAATTTTTTCATTAAAAATTTTTACTACATATTCAGGATAACAACCTTCTAAAATCATTTCTTTTGCAAGTAAACAATATGCTAAGTTATCAGGATTTTGAGGCAAGTTTTGTGTCTTCTGTTTAAAAATATCATATACTTTTTTCAAATGATTTTGAGCTTTGACTATATCTTCACTGGCTAAATTAACAATAGTATCCGCATAGTTTTTCTTTCTACCTATTTCACGAACTACTGGAGAAAATGCTTTTATTACGTTTAATACTTCAGTATTATCTGCTCCTTCAGATAAAAGACGTTTTATAATCTGTTTTTCCCCTAATGGAGTGAGGCTTTTCGTTAAAGTATTTTTTAGATATTCATTTAGATATTTTATATATTTTTCTTTAGTATTTTGTGGCTTAATTATGTTGGTATTAGTTAATTGATGGTATAAGTGTGTATGTTCTTTTACAAAGTTTATAATAGCATTGGTGTATTCTGGTTGTTTGGCATGGGAATTTTGAGTGTATTTAGCAAGTAATTCCTCTATGGTAGATAAGTCATAGTTCTTCTCATAATACATAGAAAAAGCTATTTTGGCATCGTAATATAGATTTAACTTAAAATTAGTGTGTCGCAATTTGAAATTATTAAGTTCAATCATATATGTTTCTTTGGCTTTATTTATATCAGTTATTTTTTTTATGTAATTTATATTGAGTTTACTAAAATATGTTAATTTTTCAGATAAACTTATATCAATATCTTTTAAAAGAGGTGTATTTTCTGTAATGATATTTTTTATATCGATCAATTTATAACCTTTTTTTTGTAAAATCTGCATTATTTTTGTTTCTTTTTGTACATAAAAATCAAAAATTCGTGGCATGTATTTTTGTTTATAATCATTGTAATCTCTAGTAGTAGGTTTAGTTTCGGAAGGTTGTATATCATGCTCAAAAGAATCTATATATTTTTTTATTGCTATAAAAGATTTTCCCTGGCAAAGGCTACTATTATCTCTAATGGATTTTTTTACTTCATCTAGTGGTATATTATTTTTTAGCATAGCTTTCATTATGCTAGAGTCTAATTTTTTTAGTAGATACAATCTTTCATCTTCAAAGGTAGCCCACTGATTTAAATAGTCTTTAAGTAAAGTCATAATTATCTACTCCTTTATATTTTTGCCATTCATCATTGAATTCTTCTCTTGGATAATTTTTTAGTATTTCATCACATTTATTTTGGTCAGCTTTATTTATGCCTACATAAGCTAAGGCAAATTTGCCAAGTGATAAATCATAAAGTCGTGAACCTTTGACGGAGGTGTAATAATAATCTCTTGTTGCTATTGCTTGAGCAATGATTTGAATTTGTCTATCATTAAGACCAAAACTCTTATATAATTTTTTATTAGCTTCTTCTATAGCTGTGGGATTAGCTAAAAAGATTTTGGATTGACAAGCGTCTAATACAGTGTGAAAAATATTAGAATTTGTAACATCAACCAAAGATTGAGTGGCAAAGATAACGGATACATTCATTTTTCTAAGTACTTTTAACCATTCTCGGATTTTTTGCGAAAATGCTTCATTGTCTAAGAAAACCCATGCTTCATCTAAGATAATAATACTAGGTGAGCCATCTAAAACTTCCTCTAAACGATGAAAAATATATAATAGTGTTGGTGCTATTATAGTTTTCATTTGCATTAGTTTTTCCATTTCAAAGGTTTGAAAATCTGTAAAAGATAGACTATCTTTATTAGCATCAAAAATTTTATATGAGCCATTTATGGTTAGTTGCTTAAAAGTTTCTATAAGTGTTTCATCAGTAAGAGAAGAAACAAATGTACTCATGGTTAGTTGCTCTTTAGGGTAGGTAGTAGCTATTAAAGTAAGTGTAGACCAAATAGTATCTTTTATATTAGGGGTTACAACTACATTTTCTTGCACTAAGAAGGAACAAAGCCACTCTAAAGCCCATGAGCGTTCTTTTTCATTTTGTATATTACTAAGTGGTTGAAATGCTACATCATTATTTCCTAAATCAAAGAAATTGCCACCAACGCCCAGTGTTAAAATTCTTGAAGAAGCCCCTTTATCAAAGATAAATACTTTAGCATTTTTATATTTTCTAAATTGAGCAGCTATCATACAAAGATGAACAGATTTACCACTGCCTGGTGGACCAATTAAAATTGTATGGCCAACATCTTTAACATGGATATTTAGACGAAATAATGTATTCCCTTTGGTTTTAGTGTATAAAAGCGAAGGTGCATTTAAATGGTAGTTTTTTTCATCACCTGCCCAAACATCAGTAATCGGAGCTAAATGTATTAAATTACCTGTATTTATTAAATAACGACGAGGATTGTTATACACATTTCCTGGAACAGAAGAAAGCCAAGCTTCTACAGCGTTTAAATCTTCGCTTTTATATTTAAGTCCCAAGGTAGAAAAAATATCTCCAATAGTATCTATATAATCTTCAGCAAGTTCTTCATTTTTATCTGTTATGATAATCATAGTTGTATAAAAACCATAGTTTATCTCACCTTTTTCAATGGATATTCGAGCATTTTCTACTTCATTGACTTTTTCTACAGCATTAGCATCAAAGTCATCATCTGCCCTTTCCACGTGGAAAGCTTCTCGTACATAAGTCCAATAACTTTTTAAATTACCTCGCCAATCTCGAGAACGAGAGGACAACTCACTTAAAGCATCGCTTTTAGATAAAAAATAAAATCTAGTTACAAAGCGATAAGAGAAATTTAGATACGTAAGCTCATCAAAAAAACCAAAATGCGTTTCGCTTGGAAAAGATAGTGGCGTAATAACTCTTAGATGCTGCTCCCCTAACATAGGCTTTAAACTAGCATTAAGTGAGCAATCGTAAAGTAAATTATCTAGGTGTATAGGATTTTTAACTAAAGCAATATTATTATCTTTAATTTTTTGATTTTCTCTATCTGGTAAGTGAATATTCATTTTATTAGTTGATACACAACTGTGAAGATATGTTGCCAGCTCGTCAGGAGTGAGCATTTTAACTAACGGTAATTTCAATTGAATAAACATTCGATATATTTTATCGATATTAGCTTTAAATATGGATAAATAATTGTTTAAATCCTTTAGCTTAGTTTTAGTTTCTAAGACAAAAGATTTAATTTTTTGCTCACTATCTGTTGGTGGCATATAATAAACTGTTAAAAAATATCTTGATTCAAAATTTTTATGCAGATTTTTAAATTGATATCGTCGTTCTAAATCTATTTTTTTAGTTACTTCATCAGGAAAATAGTTTTTCGTAGGGTAATCTAAAGAGGGTGTTCGTTGCATTTCAAAATAAAATATAAAACCTGTATCAAGTGTCATAAATAGACTATTTAGCTGGCTGGTTAAAATAGCGAGTATTTCTTCAACAGAGCTATCTAAATCTGGTCCGCGATATTCTATCGTTGCCATAAGTGAACCATCTTTATTAATAACTATACCTATATCTTCATAGCGAATTATTTTCCCTAAATTCATTTGTGTATATAATGGATTTTTCTTAATACGTAAACGTTTTAAATTGTACATAGTAATCTTCCTCAAATAAAAAATATATCTTTACTTTCATCTATTTCCATAAGTGGAGATACTAGATTAGAGCGAAACATTCCCGAAATAGTGCTATACCAAATATCACCCATATTGGATTTATCTATTACGGTGGGTACTCCATAGTGATTTAAAAATTTAGTAACATTTGTTATATCTTCAACTAATTTTTGTATATCCTTGTTATAAATAACTAATATGTTATTGTAGTAAGCACAAAGAGAATTATCTTCATAGGTTAATACTTTTAAAAATTCTTTATGGCTTTTGCTCCAATTTTTAGTATATCTTTGAATTTCTTTTTGTTTATCCTTATCTGATAGAAAAATTAAGCGTTTATTGTAACGAAATTGTATATTGTTATGCTCAAGATAAAGGATAAGGCTTTTAGTTAAAAATTCTGGATATCCTAGTAATTTCACACATTGAAGATAATATTCATCGATCACTAAATATTCTTTAAGATATTTTTTATAACTGTGATTTTTAGTTAATTTGTAATCTAAATAAATAGGATTATTCATCATAGAAATGGTTTTATCTATGGTAATAATTTTGTATAAACTGTTAATTAATGTTGTATTTTTAAGTGAACATAGACGAAAATTATGTTCTATTTCCAAGATAAATTCACTAAATTTTTCTATAGATGAATTTATTTTTTTTAAATCTGCATTATAAAGTAGTGGATTATAGACAATGTATAAAGTTTTTTGTTTATCTACATAATCTATCCATAGAGAAATATTAGATACTGCTATTTGTTTTAAAATAGCAGTATCTATATCTTCGTAAATAAAAGCACATAATAGTGAGCCATCTTTATTTCTAATAATGTTATCTTTAACTAAATATAGCCATGGCAAATAACTTGCTAAAATATTAGTTTTTTCATCGTATCTTTTAAACAAGTACATATTTACCTCACACATCATAAAATTTTTTCTTGTGTAAAAATTTAAGTAAACAAATAAAAAATCTATCATCAAATTTATTCACATAAATGCTGAAGAAATGAATTATAAGATTGAATGGTATTATCCATAAAGTATTAAACATAGTCCAAATAATAAGTGCTAATACTGCATTTAATAAGACTATTTCTTTTGGACCACCAAGTAGTGTGGCTCTTTCGGTTAATGCTTTAAATACAGGAATGGTGTATTTCATTAAAAACACGCTCCAGAAGAGCCATCTAAGAAGAAATATGCTACTATACTACCAGCAAAACAAGCAGCTATAGCACCTAAAAATAATTTAGATATTTTTCCTGTAATCTGTGATTCCCCCATAGCGATGGTAAAACCTGCTAAAACAGTAGCAATTAAAATAAATACTTTAGGCAAATTATCTACAATTATAGTTTTCAGTTTATTAATAGGTTCATCGAATGGCGAGGATGTATTCATCGCAAAATCCGAAGCAAACGCTGTTTGATTCATAGCTATAATTCCTAAAAATGTTAACTGTAAGATAAATAATTTATTTTCCATAATGAATTTAATAATTTTTTGCATGATAAAATCTCCTTTAAGCTAATTTTTCTGTTATATATTCTTCTTTTTTCTTGTCGTAAGTAATAACTTTGCGTATCTCTTCTATTATTCTACCTGTTGGCGTTTTTTTGATATAAATTATTACATTTATAGCATCTGCAATAATTGAAGGTTGCATCTTATCTGTACCAAAGCCTACCAAGGTTTCGATTCTTGTTAGAGTGTGAAATGCACTATTAGAATGTACAGTAGAGATACCACCTTTGTGTCCCGTTGACCAGGCATTTATAAGTGTAAATGCTTCACTACCTCTAACTTCGCCTAAGATAATTCTATCTGGGCGAGAACGAAGTGTTGCTCTTAATAAATCTTCCATAGATGTAGTTTTAGTAGAAATTAAAGCAAGCTTATTTTTAGCATCACATTTTAATTCTTTGGTATCTTCAATAATTATTACTCTGTTATTTAATTTTGCTATTTCAAAAAGTAAGGCATTTACTAAAGTTGTTTTTCCACTACCTGTACCACCTGCTACTATGATATTTTTTTTATCATAAATAGTTTGTATAATAATTTCTTGCTGATATTTAGTCATGGTTTTGTTTTGTACATAATCATCAAGGTTAAAGATTTTTTTGGCGTGTTTTCTAATACAAAAGCTTGAATTTTTAACTATATCTGGCGATAAAAATCCTTGAAAACGCATATTTAAAATCTCGGCTTCAAGAAGTGGATTATCCTTATTGCAAATCTTATGTGAGTGGTTTGCAATTTGTACAATAATATTACTTACGATATCATTTGTGAGGATTTTCCCTGTATAGACAAGTCCCTTAGAAAATGTATCTATCCATATTTTAGAGTCATCATTTACCATAATTTCACAGACATCATCATTTACCAAATAAGGCTTTATGTCTTTAAAAAGAAAATCTAATCTTTCATTAAATCTAGTATTATCTTTCATCAGCTAGCCTCTAATTCATCATAAATAGCAGCTAATTCATCAAGTTCTTGTTGATATCTAGCTATTTTTTCTTGAGTTTCATCTATAGATAGAGTGCAATTATCTAAATAAAAATTTAGTTCTTCAACATTTGTAATTCCTAAATCATGTAAATATGAAAGCATTTTTATATCTACTTCAGAAGAAGATTTCCTTTGGATAAGTTTTCTTCTAATAATTGTTTTTTCAGATTTTGTTGTAGGTTTTGGTTCATTTGTTGAAGTTTCAGTAGATGTTTGTTCAGTTACTACATTTACTTGGTTAGTTTTATTATCTTCAGCTTTTGAATTTATTTCTTTAGTTTCACTTTCTTCATCAGATTTTGCATGTTCTATCTCTGTATTTTTAGTTTCATCATTATTGTTATTAACAGTTTCTGTATAGTTATCTTTAGCTTGATTAATGTCATCATCTTCAAAGGTATCTGTAAATGTAGCTTCATTTTCTGTTGTTTTAGTTGTATTTTGTTTAGTTATTAAATCACCCATTCCTGGTATTTGTTCATCAGTTTTAGTTTCTAACATATTCATATTATCCTCACTTTCATTTTGTATAGGTTCTAATTCTTCAATTTGTTGTATATCTTCTATAGCTGTTACAGGGATTTCTTCAGTTGAAGTAATAGATGTCTTGGTTTTAGGTTTTTGCAGTTCATTTATACTGTCTTTGACCACAAAATTGGGCTGTGATATTTTTTCTGGTTGCTGTTTTTTCTTAGCTAATAAGATTTTTATTTTATTTTTGATTGTTAATATATACAAACTGATAACGCTTAATTTACTATTAATTTTTTTAGTATTCTTTTTTAGCGTTATGTTATTGCTTAATGAATTTAATTTTCCTTTTTCTACAGCTTTGGGTAATAACTTAGTATAACTATCCACGATAGTACAATAATCTGATTTTAAAAGTGGTGGGTACTTAGGATTAAGTACATTGTTATCTTCTTTTTGCCATATAGATACCCTATTTAAAAAGAAAGGGATTTTGTAATATAAAAGCTTTTTAGCCAAAATAGGGCGTTTACCATTGATAAAAACAATCTCTTGACTTTCAGGAAGATTTAATACTTCATCGACTGTCATTAAATCTCTAGCAGCAGATTGCCATGATTTGTTTTTCTTTAATAAATTATTGGTTTCAGATTTAGAGGTTACGGTTATAGTTTCTTTACCCAACATGTTTGATATTACTTTTGGTGTATTATCATCGTTGGGCGTGTAAAATACCCTTACGGCACAGTTCGAGATAATCGAGGTGTCTTTGCCATAGATGCTGTATAGCTGACTTAAATTCTGAATAATGATTAAAGAACGAAGTTGATAGCCTGCCATAGTAGCTATAGCCATTTCAAATTGGTCAATTTTACCTATTTGAGGGAACTCATCTAATAATAGTAGGCATTTATGCTTTTTTCGTTCAGTTAAATTTTTCATATTGCGTCGTAAAAAGAAATCTAGCATCAAGCGAAATATTGGTTGTAAAATTGCTCTATCTGCTGATGAAGCTACAAGGTACAGTGATACAGCTTTTTCATAGTTCATTACATCATCAAGTTTAAAATCACTTACAGCCGTATTTTTAGAAATTACAGGGTCTTGATAAAGCTGAAATCCTGTAGCTGCTGTAGATAATACAGAAGACTGTTCTTCTTCGGCTCGAGATGCCATTTTATAAGCTCCAGAGGCAACTCTTGGGTGAGTTAATAAAAAACAATAAGGTTTCATTTCAAAATCTAGATTTTGATAATCATCTTTAAAATATGCTTTAATTTCACTAAAATTTAAGAACTTGCTGTAATCGTTATAATATGAGTTTTTATCTAAATCATCTTCTGAAATATTTAAAATATCAGAGCGTATTTTTCTGAGTTTTAGACTATCAGTTTCTTCAGTTTCTAAAAAACTATCATTAAAAGCATTAATTTCTACATAATCTCCATAAATTTTTTGAAAGATATTATCATCTGAAAATGCTTCTTCTGGTGTGATATGCTGATAATACATCATTTCAGTTATAGCCTCATCGAAAGACCGTGATGATGAAGAAATAAATCTAGTTACATCTCCCATATTAGGTACAGGTTTATGTTCTTTATCATGGACATATAATAAGTGCATAATAACAGCTTCAATTAATGCTGATGCTGTGAGTACCCAGTGCTTGCTTTTAGGGTCATTTGCCATTTTTCCTGTAGGGTCTGCTATCATATTGGCTATGGTCATAACATCAGCGTATTCCCTATCTGTTCTATACTGGACTTCAGCAATAGGATTCCAACGAGCAGTTATTCCCTTTGTATCTAAAGGATTAAAATTTAGTACTTTTTGCTTTAAACCTTTGCGTCTAAAGCTAGCTGTGTAATCCCAGTTTTCACCATCTTTGATATCTAGAACAAAAACGGATTCTTTCCATGTTAATAGTGTAGGAATAATAACGCCTACACCTTTTCCTGTACGAGTAGGGGCAACAAGAAGTGTATGAGATTTTTCATTGATGTCATATTGCAGCAGATATGTTTGTTTATAGATTAAGTTTTTTGTATAAGTAAAAGGATTAATTCCTAAAATTACACCTTCTTTAGCTTTGAAATGGGCTTTTTTTATATCTCTTTTACCTCCCCAAGTGGCTGAGCCATGAGAGGTATTTGGAGATTTTCGCCTTATGATAAATAGTGATATACTCATACCTAGTAATATACAAATATAGATGCTGTTTTCAGCGTTATGAATAATTGTAGGAATTATATCTGAAGCGTGTATATACCAGATAATAAACATCCATGGTTTATATAAAACAATATTATTTGTAATTTGAAACCCTTGTCCTAAAGCACTATCATATTCGCAGTGATAAGCTACTTGTTGAGTAGCTACAAATATCCCTATAAAGGTAAATAAAACGGTTATTGATAGAAAGGTTATAAATCTATTAATTGGATTTTGCATAACAAACCTCCATTAAAAAACCAGATTAGTAATTGTCATGATATTAATTGATGTTCCTGGATTAACAGTTATTTCTGGCTCGATATTCATTTGCTTTTCAAATAGCTTAGATGCTGTATTTATAAGACTTGTAGCTGCTCCTTGAGCTGCTAAATCGCCACTATTTCTCCAGCCATATTCACTGTAATTATTACCAGTAGCTATGTTTCCTAAAGCTCCAATAGCACTAGCTAATATACCAGCTCCTATTTGTTTTCCCGTGTGATTATTGACATCTCCTTTTATACCTGCATAACCTTGAGCATCTACTGATTTAAACATATTTTCAACATTATAGGTATCTCCATTAGGAAAAATAAGTGTATTCCAAGATATATCTACTCTTGATTGTCCTTGCTTAATGGCACTTTCATATTGACCTATAATTTTGCTACCAGCAGGAATTAATAAATTATTTCCATATAAAGAGTCATAGATATTATTATTAATTTGAGCCATTATTTGCCCACCTATTTGACTGTTAATGCCTGATAAAAGAGTAGCATTGATTAAGGTTCCTGCTAAAATAGTATTTTCGTTTATATTATTAACTTGAGGATAGGAAAATGTATTATTAGTAGGATTTTCAGTAGTTACTGTTTCACTTGTATTTTCATCTTGGTTATCTTGGTTAAATGACATAAATTTTATAGCTGCTGCAAATATATTTTTTTCATCTTGTTTTTGTTCATTATTTGTATTTGATGAATTTATAGAAGTAGTATTGGCTGTATTAGATGTTTGTTGCTTAGGTATATAACTAGGAGGCTGGCTTTGTAATATTGGTACAGGTCTTGAATAGTGAACTTCATTATTATTTTCTGGATAATAATTAGTATTATTACTTGAATTAGTTGCTGGTCTTTTTTGTACATATTGAGCTTGATTTTGATTATTAATATTTTTATTTGGTTGTTGTTCGTGTTTAGCTAGAGAATCATAATTATCTGGAATTGTATCTACGCTACCTGTTTTGGCTACATTATAATCATTTTGAGTATCTGCAACTTCAACCTTGGGTTTATTTTCTTTTTTCTCATCGGAAGAATCATCTGAACTAAAAATAAATACGGTTACAGCTACAGTCATAAAGAATAAAAATAATCCTATAACTACTTTTTTATTAACAGTTGATGTTTGTGTAGTGGTTTGTAGATTATCTATGTCTTCTTCATCTTTTTTCAGTGCTTCACCTAAGGTTTCAGCAGGCTGATTATCTTTTATATTGTTTGTTAAATAAGTTGTGTCTTTATGACGAACCTTGTCTAATATATTCATATCAATCTTTCCTTGTAATAGTTACTTCTTCATTAGCTGATTTTAAAATGGCTTCATCAAATATCGTTTCTACAATAAAAGTATTATTAGAAGTTTTATAGTTGGCTAAGATTAATTTTTTATCTTTGTCTTTAATAAATAAAACAGGTAATGTATCTAATTCTTTAAATTTAATATATGTTTTTCGTTTATCATTAAATACAGCTGTTGGCATAAAATCTATATTTTTATTGCCTTTAATTTTGTAATTAAAATTTATATTTTCTGGCTTAATATTATCTTTTTCAATATAGGCATTATCCATAGATTGTTTTATTTGTTTTTGAATGTCATCTTCATTTCCATAACTCCAGCTAACCATAGGGTTAAACCAATCGCCAGAATTTAATAGTATTTGATAAATATGACCTGTATCCGTATTTACAATTACATTTGTAGATATATTATTAGCTATAGGTTTCACATACAAATGAGATGTGTTTTCTACTGTAGCGTGGTCTATTAACCATTGAGCAGTATCTCCACCACCCACATAAGTTATTTTTTCATTATCTTTAAATTTAATATCTGTTAGATAGCCTATTTTGCAGTAAATCTTATATACTTGTTCTGGTCCATAAGAAAATACCATACGAGCATAGCCCTGAGCATTTTTACCATCTTGAATATAGTTATTAGCTCTTGAAGAATTAGGTGGCAAAATTACATAATCTTTAGTAGTTTGTTTTGGTGCATCATAAGTTAATTTTGGTAATTCATTTACTTTATTTTCTGGAGGATTTTGCTTAAGGTTATTTAAATATTCTTTTACGGATTGCTTTTCTTTAGTGATATTATCTAGTTTTGTTTGTAAATCAGTTATTTTAGCGTCTTTATCTTTGGTGGCAAGGTCTACTTCAACTTCTAATTTAGCTTCTAAATCACTTATTTTTTCATAAAGCTTGGCTACAGCTTGTTCTACATCATAGTTTTTATTATCTTTGTGTTCATTAAGCTTTGTTATATCTTGTTTTATTTCATTTACTGTGGTGTTTTCATTTGCGTTTGCTATTTGATAACTATTTATCATTAATACCGCTAAAATTAAAATTGCAGCTATTTTTCCATTCATAATTATCTCTCCTATTTTTTATTTTTATCTTGTTTTACAGCCTCTTTATCCCATGAAAAATCTGTTATATATATACCGAGTGGATTTTTTAATGCCATTTCTTCATTCTCTGGTGGTTTTATGGCAATGGTAAATACTCCAGACATTTCTACAGTTTCTTTATTTCCTGTATCTAAACTATATCTTGTTTCTACCCATCTGACTTGATAGGAATTATTGCTCTCTGTGAGTGGCAAAATAACATTTATTTTTACTTGCACTGTCTTATGACCTAATGTTTTAGCGATATCTTCAGATTGTAGATAATGATTTAATTTTCCCATAGCATCTCTACTTAAAAAGGCATAAGATGAGTTAATATTCCTTTTATATAGCACAGGGTCTAAAGGTATTTCTCGCATTTTTTTGATAAAATCTGTTATAAAATATTTTTTAGCTACCTCTTGTGGTTCATATTTTTGTTCTTGTAGATAGCCTGCATTTCTAACTATTCCCGTTTGTGTATCTACTTCTACTATATATGGTTTAATTTCAGATTTTGTAGCAAAGTAAATTAATGAAATTGCCATTATAACTATAACAAAAGCTAAAATTGCCACTAATCGCAAAAGATTAAATCTATCATTGGTTAATTTAGATAATTCAACATCATAATCATCTTTTGCCCTGTCAGAGGGATTTATGGGGTTTGTGTTATTAATGTATGGTGCTGGTTTTAAAAAGTCTTTAATACTCATTTCATTCTCCTAAATTTATAAAAATATATTTATGATAATCTATTTTGTTTTTAGTACAATAATTAATAATAGCATTTAATAACTTTATGCCACCTTTATTTTTAGTATCATAAATTACAGCGTGCAGATAACTATTAGATAAGGATAATTCTATTGCACATTTTGTTATATTGCCATTAAATTTATTGTTAATAATGTCTTTTATAAAATTGACTCGGTTAAATCCTAGCTGCATAAAAATCTCCTTGTTGTGTAAATTAAAATGAATGTGATATTAGCTAAAAATATTATGATAAAAAATTCACCTAAAGGTATAAAGCCAACTATCCCCATCATTGCCCAAATATCTCCATCTCCCATGCTGGTTATTATTTGCTTATTTGATTTAAAATAGCATCTTAAAATTTGCATAAATATTACTAAACACGCTATAATGCACAGTGGTAATGCTAAAAAATCCATACTAATTTGAAATGTTGTTAAATAGTTAGCAAATATATCATTAAAATTCAAGATTTTGTATATTGCATAACCTAAAAATATTATTGGTAAATACGAAAGTCCTTTATCTAGGTGATTTTCCTCATTAGCAAAAGTGATATGGATATTATTGCAATTTTTTAGTTTGATTGATGAAACATAGATAAACACCAAAAATAATGTTCCAGATAATAAATTGTTTAGATAACATACAATATTAAAATTAGAGAATATAGCATATGTGGTACTTAACATAAATAGACTGATACAATAATAGATACTAACTGTCTTTGTGCGAAAATCTTCAATGATTAAATATAAAATATTAATAGCAATAAGTATTTTCATTAATAACATTTTTTAGTCTTCCTTTGCTATATATTCACTTCGTTTACTACCTTCGCTTATATAATAAGAGTTAGATAACGGCTTTTTTATCTTTAGTTCATAGTAAATATAATAGTTGTCTTTTTTATATGGTTTATATTCAAAGTCATCTATATTTTCAATATGGTTTATATACCCTAAATCTATTAGTTCATCTAATTTTTCAGGATATGTTTTTTGCTTTTTATCTACAATATTATTTTCGTTATCCATATATACATCTTTTATCATTAAATGGTCTGTGCTATATCTTTCTAATGCTACATCTAAATTGTTCATTTGTTCTTTTTGTATATCAAACTTAGCCATAGCATAATTTGTAAAAGAAAATATCCCTACAAGACAAAGTATTAACATGATAGATGAATATAAAATCAACTCCCATTCTAAAAATGCTTTTTTGTTCATTTGAACGCCTCCTAAATCCCTGTTAAAACTATGGTATCATGGAAGTGAATTTTAAAAGTATCGACTTTTGAAAAAATGAAAAAAAATTTTTATCCTTATATATCAAGGGTTTGTGAGTTTAAAATGGTTTTGTGTTCGATGAAAATAGGCAAAAAAAGCTGAACTTTTTGTCAGTAACTAAAAAATGTGTTCGAATCGAACACATTTTTAAATAGTTATATTTGATTTTTAGAATGTACTTTTAACCAAATTGTGTTCGAATCGAACACAAAATAAATGTAATAAATGATAAAAATAATCCTGCGGATTAAATTTAAAACAATGATAAAATAACTTTTTGTCGCTTTTCTGCTCGCACTATAATGGCATTCATTCCAAAAAAACAAGGGTGAAATGAATAACTTCGCTACCCTTGTTTTTTTGGAATGAATGCCATTATCTCAAGACGTGCGAAAATCAACAAAAAACAGTCGCATAGGTAGAAAGGAAGATATACATGACTAAATTAAACAACAAAATAATTAATGAGATTAAAGCCTTAAAACTAAAAATGATGAATACAACTAATTTATTAGCTACTTTTGAAAGTTATGGCTTTATTTTGAATGATATCGATATAGATAGTTCTTTAGTAATATTTAAACATAAATTTGACTATGAAATCATTTTAAAACTAAGATTAATCAGTAAAGATATCTTCTGTATTGAAGATATTAAAATAAATCATAATAATTAGTATTTATTTAGTAATATGCTACAATTAAGATAAAACAAATGAAAGAGATGATATTATGATAAAAGACACAATATTGCAAAATCAAAGTTTAGATATAAAAATAAGTGATATAGCTTTTGAAATTACTCACAAGTTATTATTAGACCCAAAATATGAAAATCCACCAACATATTTAATTGAAGATACAGAAGACTATAATGCAGTGGGAAATATTGTATCTGAAGATAAATCAGAAACATTATTTCTTAGAAAAGAATTACAATCATTAACCCATGATAATTTTAGAGATGTATATACTTTTTACACATATGGTAATTTAGTATCTATAATGGATGATTTAGTTTGGTATTTAGAAACAAAAATAGAAAAAAATAATATTATACTTGAACAGGAAGTTGCAACTAACATTGCATATAATATGTTAATGAATAACAAAAATAAAGAATATATTTCTGAAATGACAAGTATACCAGTATCTAAACTATATGAAATTGAAGAAAATATCGTTAAAAATAGGTTAGATAATATATTTAAAATCTATAGGTATAATCAAGACATAGATATAAAAATACAAGAATTAGTACAAGAAGGTGTTTGTCGTATATTCTTTAGTAAAAAAAATGGAAATGATATTTTAAAATATCCTATAAAATTATTAGATTATTATGATATAGATGAAAAAGGAAATATTGTATCAAAAGAAAATAATCAAACGTTATATTTAGAAAAAATTTTTCAAACTTTAAAGCATAGTGAAGTAAATGAACTTTTTTATGATTATATGTCATGTTTTACTGAGGCTTTAGGTAGATTAATAGATTATCTTGAAGAAAATATAAAGAACTTAGATATTGAATTTACTAAAAAAGTAGCTCAAAAAATTGCTATGAGAATGATAGCTAATAGAGATGATTGGCAATATATATCCGAAGTAACTAATATATCAATAAATGAATTAGAAATATATAATTGGTTTATTAATCGTTAGAATAATTCAAAAGATACAATATATAAGCAATAAAAAGTTGTCCGGTTCGGACAAGAAACACTTCTTTATTTATAATTAAGAAAAAAATAAAGGAGTGTTTTTTTATGAAAAACAAAAATATCACGTTTGGTAATTATATGTATAACTGGTATATGATATACAAATATCCTAAACATGAAATCACTACAAGAAATGTATGTTTGACCTACATTAATATTCATGTAAAACCTTCTAATATAGGTAGAAAATTTATCCAAAATCTTTCAACTAGAGATGTACAAGAATTTTTATCTAATTTATTACAATATGGAAATAAATCTATTTTACGTATGAAGAAAAAAGGCTTATCTAATTGGACAGTTAATAAAATACGTTCACTTATAATATCTTGTTTAAATCAGGCTGTTAGAGAAAATATTGTAAAAGAAAATGTAGCCTCATATACAGAGAATATTAGGATTATTAATGTACCTAAAAATATTTTTACTAAAGAACAACAAGTATTGTTTTTGAATAATTCTAAAAATTATAGATATCATTTAGCATATGAATTATTATTTTTCACAGGAGCAAGAAGATCCGAGATATTAGGGCTTAGTTGGGATAAAGTTAATTTTAATAATAATACTATATTTATAAGTCAAGTTTTAGTTGTAATTAATAATAAACCTAAGTTAAAATCTATTCCTAAAAATAAATCTTCGATTAGAGTTATACATATACCACAAGAATTAATGAATAAATTATTAATACTAAAAGAAGAACAGGAAGAATATTTTTCTAAGCATAAATATACTAATATGTATAATCTTGTATTTTGTACTAAAAAAGGTGATGTTTACAATCCTAATAATCTTTTACAGAATATGAAAAAAAGATTGAAGCGTTTAGGGTTACCAGAGGACTTGCACATTCATAGTACAAGACATACTTTTGCTACAAATCTTATCCATAATAAAGTTGCTATTGTAGATATACAAAAGCTTGGTGGTTGGTCAAGTCCTGATGTGCTTTTAAATATATATTCTCATACGCTTCAAGAAAGTCAAGTAAAAGCTATTAATGCATTATATAAAGAATTCAATGATTATTTTAATAATCATTAATCTTTTATGTTGTAAGAACTTATTTATATTATATCACAGTAACTAACTTATATATAAAAATATATCTTTTAAAATAATTTAAATAAGTTATTAATTTCTTTAGGAAGTAATATTGGAAAATTAGAATCAAACGAATATGGTTATTATTGGAAATTACCTAATGGAATGATCATGCAATTTATAACAGGTAAATCTGATGCTTCAGGATTTGATAAAATTCAAAAAATTAAATATCCTATTCCTTTTAAGAATAAGATTATTGGTATTAGCATATCAACTTGGGCTAATGGTTCAAGACCAGCACAGCAGCTGCAGATATAATATATCAAGAAATAACACATACGCTTACCGATATAACGGTTTTAAGGAATCAAAGAGAAGATATATTTGAAAGTGTAGCACCTAGAATAATCTTAATAGGTTATTAATTTCTTTAGGAAGTGGAATGGACGGTTTAGAAATAGGAATGGTAGTAGCTTGGACATTATCTTCTAATCCAAGTGATAATTATTTAGAATGCAATGGTCAAATTATAGATAGTAGTAAATACCCTAAGCTCTATGCTTTAATGCATAATACTCCAGATTATAGAGGTGTTTTTCTAAGAGGATTAGGTGGTAATTCTGCTTCTTTAGGAGAATTACAGGGAGATGCTATTAGAAATATTACTGGAAATTTTAATGCTACTGATAATAATTCTTGGAATATTAATGCTAATGGAGTCTTTTATGGACAAACTATTGGAGCAGGAGATCAAGGAGGCGAAGCTGGCGAATATAAAAAATATTATTTTGATACAAGTAGGGTAGTTCCTACAGCTGAAGAAAATAGACCTATCAATAAAGCAGTTCGTTATTTTATTAAAGCCAAATGACTTCTTTAGGAAATAATACTGATGGCTTAGAAGTAGGCATGGTAGTAGCTTGGACGTTATCTGTTAATCCTTCAGATAACTATTTAGAATGTAATGGGCAAGCAGTAGATAGTACTAAATATCCTAAGCTCTATGCTTTAATGCACAATGTACCTGATTACAGAGGTGTATTTTTAAGAGGTTTAGGTTCAGTTACAAGTAATCATTATGGAATAGTTAGTCATTCATCAGCAGATTTAGGAATATTGCAAGGAGATGCTATTAGAAATATCACAGGAACAATGGGCGGTTCAGCTTCTGACAAAGCTGGTTTATGGGATTATGGCACAGGCGTATTTTATCAATTTAATTTAGGTAGAGATTCTGTTGAATATAGCGGACGATATTATAATTATGTGTCACAAGGAATGGGTTTTGATGCTTCTCATGTTGTCCCTGTAGCTAATGAAAATCGACCTATTAATAAAGCTGTTCGCTATTTTATAAAAGCTAAATGACTTCTTTAGGAAATAATACTGATGGATTAGAAGTAGGAATTGTAGTAGCTTGGACGTTATCTGTTAATCCTTCAGATAACTATTTAGAGTGTAATGGTCAAGCAGTAGATAGTACTAAATATCCTAAGTTATATGAACTAATGCATAATACTCCAGACTATAGAGGTGTTTTTTTAAGAGGATTGGGTGGTAATTCTGCTGCTTTAGGAATTACTCAAGGTGATGCTATTCGTAATATAACTGGTAATTTTGTTGTTATTGGTGGTTCTATTGCATATGAAGGAGTTTTTTCACAAAATAGATATAGTTATTCAGGAACTGAATGGGGAGATTGGGGACCTACACCATATTTTTTAACATCATTTGATGCTAGTCGTGTGGTACCTACAGATAAAGAAAATCGTCCTGTTAATAAAGCGATTAGATACTTTATAAAGGCAAGGTAATTTCTTTAGGAAATGATATTTTACCTGTAGGCAGTATTATTACTTGGGCTTTAGAAATTAATCCTGATGACAATTATCTTGAATGTAATGGTCAATCCGTTGACAGTACAAAATATCCTAAACTTTATGCTCTAATGAATAATACGCCAGATTATAGAGGTATATTTCTACGTGGACTCGGTGGCAATAGTGCCGACTTAGGAATATTACAAGGCGATGCCATTCGTAATATCACAGGAAGTACAGGTATATTTACATCTCAAGGTTGGCCAACATCTTCAGGAGCATTATTTACTAAAGCTTTAGGTGATGGTGATGATGGTGGACATTCTAATGAAGGTCATATAATTTATTTTGATGCAAGTCGAGTAGTTCCTGTAGCAGTAGAGAATAGACCAATTAATAAGGCAGTTAGATACTTTATAAAAGCTAAATAAATTCTTTAGGAAGTGATAGTTTAGAAATAGGTATGGTAGTGGCTTGGACACTCTCTTCTAATCCTAGTGATAGTTACCTTGAATGTAACGGACAGACAGTAGATGGTAATAAATATCCTAAGTTATATCAACTTATGCATAACGTGCCTGACTATAGAGGAGTATTTCTTCGTGATTTAGGAAGTCAATCTTATAGACAAATTAATGGTTCTATAAACGGAACGGTATCACTGAAACAATATATTCTAGTAGTGCTTTAGGTGAAATTCAAGGTGATAGTATGAGAAAAATATGGGGAAAGACACCAGGAGCTGTAGAAGAATCAAGTGTTCCTTTTAGTGGTGTATTTTATAATGCTGGTAATGATACAGGTTTACAGGGAAGAGCTGGTGATTGGATGATAGGTTTTGATTCTTCAAGAATACTTCCTACAGATAATGAAATCAGACCGATTAATAAAGCAGTTCGTTATTTCATTAAGGCAAAATAAAAAAGAGCATACTATTTGCTCTTTTTATCGTCCTCTGCTTAATCCTAAACTAAATATTTTAGGGATGTCTAGTTTGTTTTCTCTTAGTATTTTTTGACAATATTTATTTAATGTAGGTATATCATTTATTGCCGTATTCCAAATTTCAATCTTGTCCATAGAATGATAATTATGAGCAATAACATTTCTCATTCCTTTAATTTCTTTCCAAGGAATATCCTTTTTAGTACTATCTATAAATTCATTTGAAAAGTGTTTTGATAATTCTCCAATTTGTGCCATTGGGATAGATAAAGCATTAGAATATATAAAATTGCGTTCAAAAGTAATACAATTTTTACCGAAAAATTTTATTGTTGCTTCTATTTCACTGCAATAATGTGTTATGTGCTGAAGAATTTGTCCATCTTTTTCATTAACTTTCATATAACAAAATCTCATCTTTCTTCAAATTTTCCCGAAACTTCTTATATTGTGGGTCAGGTAGTACACTTAACAAATCGACTTCTACTCCTAAGGCATCAACTAAATCTAAACGTAGTCCACTTAATTGAAATAAACCTCTTAATTTACCTTTTTCAATGCGTATATCTACATCACTTTTTTCAGTAGCTTCATTGCGGGCATATGAGCCAAAAAGATATGCACGTCTAACACCATATTTCTTACATATAGGTGTTATGAGTTCTTTTATTTTTTCTATAGTCAACATTTTATCACCACCTAGATATATTATATCATGATTATTGTTATTAGCACATAAGAACTTCTTTAGGAAATAGTCTAGGTGAATTTGGTTCTAATAATAGAGGTTATTATTGGATATTACCTAATGGATTAATATATCAATGGGGTAATTATGAAAATAGAGGTTTTCAACATTGGCAAAGAATAGATTTTCCTATAGAATTTCCTAATAAAATTATTTCTATATCTGCTATTTCTAAAAGAAATGGAGTAGGAGCTGCTGGCGTAAATTATAGAGAAGATTTTACTAATTCATATTGTTACTTTATGCCTAATGGAGAAGGTCAATCAGATTATTCAACACATTTTTATTGGTCTGTTATAGGTTATTAATTTCTTTAGGTAGCAGTTTTTCTGTGCCAATAGGCGGTATTATTGCTTATACAGGCTCTTTAAATGCTTTGCCATCAAACTATCATATCTGTGACGGAACAGATGGCACACCAGACTTAAGAGAGCGTTTTATCGTTGGTGCAGGTAGTTCTTATAATCTTAATTCCATTGGAGGTACAAGTACAAATATACTTGCACTAAATCAACTGCCTAATTTAACAGATTTTCTAAATAAAAATATTGCAGTTCAAGGTAATAATCAAGTAAATGGTTCAGAAAATTTAGTATCAAGTTTACCTGTAAGGTCATGGAGTTGGGAATATTTTATGAAAAATGAAGGTAATACTCACGGCTATTTTAGAAATGCTTTTGCTACAATACCAGGAACAAATAATTCTTTTGGACAACCAATAGAAAATAAACCACCATATATGGCTTTATATTGGATTATGCGTATAAAATAAAAAGCAGTTCAATGATGTGCACCCAAAATATTGGACATATTAATTAGGCTACTAATTGAAACTTAA
>ERZ773136.572-NODE-572-length-40928-cov-6.645463_pt1 | contig 40928 bp, 40 predicted proteins | sample MGYA00580855_ERZ773136 | MGnify/ENA primary metagenome ERZ773136 (study PRJEB29015, sample SAMEA2737860) | human gut metagenome | biome: human gut; feature: human-associated habitat; material: faeces | place: China | collected 2012 ... | reverse complement strand
AGGTGGCGAAGATTATGTTTATATTAAAGAAAATGGTTTATATGTTAAAGTAACGCCACTTAATTGGTTTTATGATGAAGTGTCGCACAGTTTAGTTTGCAAAGACATAATTGCAGGTTTTTCTATAGAAATGAATGATAGATCTTTTGAAAAATATGGTTACAACTTTTTAAATGAATATTTATTAAGGGATGTCCTTCAAGATAAAATAACTAGATTAACAGAACCAGTTGATATAGCTAATCAAAAGTATTTAGATGAATTACAACGAATTTATTTTCCTTTTGATTCAAATTTTGAGGTAAGTAATGATGGAAAACTTTATTTTCATGATGAGAGGGAATACAATATTAACATCGATGAAAGTATAAAAAGAATAGCTACAAATATGTTAAGTGAATTAACTGAAAATAGTTTTATAACTAATCCAGTATTCAATATTAATATAAAGGGAGACGAAAAAATAGTTTTTGCTGATGCATTTAATTTTTCCTCTTTAGGTGTTAATGCTAAAATTAAAAATTTGAATATTGATGGTGATAATTTTAAAGTTCTTGATAGATTTTTATTTGTTGGTAGTCCGATTGAAAATGTATCTATGCAATGTGATTTGGATATTTTTACAAGCCTTTATTTATGTGGCAAATATTTAGCTCGAAATTGTTTAAAAGGTTCTAATTTAACTATTAATTATCAAAATGAAAAAGAACTTAGAGCTTTTTTGAATGATATACAAAGATTTATAAACTTATTTGCTAAAGCTGTTGAAAAGAGAAACGGAATAGATTTTACATATAAACATGTTCTTTATAAACCTTATTTTTTTGAACAAAAAGATTATGATATTAATGCCCAAACATTATTTTCTAAAATGGGATTAAAGAGTTTTAATCTAGTTGGACCAAGTATAAATAAAGAAAGAATTACAAATATTTTGGGAGATGCTAACATCAAATATAGTTTTACTGATATTAAAGAAGATACTGAAAAACAAATCGAAGACTCTAAAAATAATGAGGAAAAACCAAAACTTTCTAAAGAAGCTGAGCATATTTTAGATCTTGCTAGAGAAATATTAAGTATTGACTATATAGGTCTTGATAAAGAAAGCGTTCGTAAAAATGTTGATACAATTGTTATTGAATATAATAATGGACTTTGTAAAAAAGAAACTGGTTTATCTTTATCTACAAATAATGGAGTATATACAAGTGCTGTTATTAAACTAGAAAATTTAAGAGATATTTTATATCATAACTTTGAAAAAAATATGGATTATTATGATATATTAGATTTAATTTCTAATATGATTAAAAAACTAAATAATGAAGAAGTTAAAATAGATTATGAAATTTTAAATGATTTAGATACCTTAAATACTATATTAAAATATAGTAAAGATGAGCAAACTAAAGAAGAAATTATTACTTATTTAGAAAATGAAAAAAAATCTATTATTGATTATTTATCTAATAAAAGTGATATTGGCTATAAAAATATAAATGAATTCATTAAAAAAATTAGATTATTCTTAGTACCAATTCTTACAAAATTATCTGGTAATGTATCTAAAATAGATGTAATGGAGCAAATAAAAGATTATGCTTTATCTGAGATGAATAATAAAATAGAAAAGAATTCTGATGGTTATATAAAATTAATTTTAAGTGAAATAGATAAAATTAAAAAAGATATTTTATCGCTTGATAGTAACTATACTTTTGAAAATCTAGATTACTTTTCATTTAAAAATGGTAAAGAAATCATTGATTATTTAAATCAAAAGTATATGGAATATTATAGAGTGTATTTAGATCTTATGGAAGATAAGGTTAATGAAGAAAATTATGAAAATAGTAAAGTACCTTTAAGTTATTAGGGTGCTTTTTTAAGAAAGGATTATTATGGATGAATATTTAAAATTAATTGTAAGACTTCAGGCACTTAGTCAAAATGGTCTTGCTTATGTGAATAATGAATTTGATAAAGAAAGATATGAAGAAATAAGAGATATTGCTTGTCAACTTATGAAATATAAAACTGATTTACCCTTTGAAAAAATCAAAGATTTATTTGGCAGTGAACAAGGTTATCAAACGCCAAAAATAGATACAAGAGCCGCTATTTTTAAAGATAATAAAATACTACTTGTACACGAAAATAATGATACTTGGGCTCTTCCTGGCGGTTGGTGTGATACTTTAGAAAGCATAAAATCAAATACAATTAAAGAAGTAAATGAGGAAACTGGACTTGATGTTGATGCAATAAAGTTAATAGCAGTTCAAGATAGAAATAAACATAATACACCAATTTATGCTTATGGAATATGTAAAGTCTTTGTACTATGTAAAGTAGTAGGAGGCTCATTTAAGAAAAATAATGAAACAATAGAAACTAATTATTTTTCTTTAGAGGATATTCCTAAAAATCTAGCTAATGAAAAAACTTCTTTAGAGCAAATTAAACTATGTCTTAAGGCAAACAATAATCCAAATTTTGAAACATATTTTGATTAATATTCTGCATAAAAATAAATATATTTAAGTAGGTGATGATATGTTTTATAAACTAATTCATACACGTATTAGATATATTTTTTTATTTGTATTTATAATTCTTTTATGTGTAATAATAAAAGTATTTTATATTGAGGTAATAAGTTATAATAAACTAAAAAGTTTATCAGATGATTTATATTCAAGAAATCTTCCTATTAAAGCAGATAGGGGTAAAATAGTAGATAGAAATGGTTTAGTTCTTGCAGATAATATTACAACAACTTCACTTGTATTAGTACCAAGACAAATTAAAGATAAAGAAAAAGTAGCTAAAGATTTATCTGATATTTTGGGTACTTCTTATGAAAATATGCTTGCTCATGTAAGTAAGAAAACCTCAATTGAAAGAGTTCATCCTGAGGGAAGAAGACTTTCTTATGAAACCTCAGATAAAATAAATGCTTTAAATTATGATGGAGTATATCTTTTAAAGGAAAGTAAAAGGTATTATCCATATAAAGAACTTTTATCGCATACTTTAGGTTATGTTGGTATAGATAATCAAGGTTTAAGTGGGCTTGAACTTATTTATGATGAATATTTAAAAGGTGAAGATGGCTCTATTAAATATTTTTCGGATGGTAAAGGAAATCGTCTTGAAATGGCTCAGGTTTATGAAAATCCCACTGATGGGATAACTATAGGCTTAACTATTGATTTAAATTTGCAAAAAGCAGTTGAGGGTGCACTTGATGAAATAGTTTCTAAATATACTCCGGAACATGCTTTAATACTTGCAATGGATCCCCAAAGTGGAGAAATACTTGCTATGGGTTCAAGGCCAGGATTTGATCCAAATAATTATAAAGATTATGATACTGAAACTATTAATAGAAATCTTCCTATTTGGATGACTTATGAACCAGGTTCAACTTTTAAAATAATTACACTTGCCTCTTCGATTGAGGAAAAAACTATTGATTTATTCAAAGATACTTTTACTGATAGTGGTTCAATTAATGTTGAGGGTGCAACACTACACTGTTGGAAACATGGGGGCCATGGAACACAAACTTATCTTGAGGTAGTGGAAAATTCTTGCAACCCGGGATTTGTATCAATGGGTCAAAAACTTGGTACACAAAAACTTATGAGTTATATAAAAAGTTTTGGTTTTGGTAAAAAAACAGGAATAGATTTAAATGGTGAAAGTAATGGAATACTTTTTAATATAAATAAAATGGGCCCAGTGGAAACTGCAACAACAGCATTTGGACAAGGAATAAGTGTGACTCCGTTGCAGCAAATAACCGCAGTTAGTGCAGTCGTAAATGGAGGGAATTTATATAAACCTTACATAGTTAAAAGTTTAATGAATGAAAGTGGTGCACTTCTTGATTATAATGAAAAAGTATTAGTAAAAAAAGTTATTAGTAAGGATACTTCCTCTCTTGTTAGATTTACTTTAGAGAGTGTTGTTGCTAATGGTACAGGAAGAAATGCATATATTGAAAATTATCGTGTTGGTGGTAAAACAGGTACTGCTCAAAAAGTTGTTGATGGAAAATATTCATCCTCAAGTTATATTTTATCTTTTGTTGGTTTTATGCCCGCGGATAATCCTAAAATTGTTATATATGTTGCAATTGATGGTGCCAAAAATGTAACTCAATATGGTGGTACTGCCTCTGCTCCAGTTGCCAAAAGTATTCTTACAAGTGCAATAGATATTTTAGGTATAAAGCCCTCAAAAGAGGGAATGCCTAAAGAGTATAATTATTTAGATAAAAAATATACATATGTTCCTGATGTTACAGGAAAAAGCCTTGAGGAGGCTAAAAAAACTTTAAAAGGATTTAAAATTGAACTTTCTGGTAATGGTGAAAAAGTATTTTATCAATCACCTGAAGAAGGTACTTATATAGAGGAGGGTTCAACTGTAATGTTAATGCTTAAATAACTTCCGCTTGAATTTTAAAATATTTTTAAGACTCTTTTAAAAAGCCTAAAAGTATTGTATACTAATTATAGTAAGATAGGTGATATTGATGAGACAAACAAAAGGAATAGTTACTGAGGTATTTATGCCAAATGAATATAGAGAAGAGTTACTTCTTGATACATTAGATAATAATGTAATCGGCTTTAAAGTAAATACTAGTGATGGAGAAAGAGTAATAATCGAAGAAATTGATGAATTTAATAGTCAAATAATGAAGGATGACTTAGTTTTGATTACTGAGCAAACTATTGATGGTCATTATTTTATAGATATAGAACTTACTGAGGATGAAAATGAAATATGATGTAGTAGGATTATATGAACATAATGAAATAAGTTATGATAAAGTAAAAGAGGCTTTTAAAACTAGCGATGTTGTGGGAATAGTTCAAGCAACAGGTACTGGTAAAAGTTATAATGCTTTACAGATTTGTTATGATAATCAGGACAAAAAAATAATATATGTTGTGCCATCTTTAGGAATTATTGAACATATTAAATCAATAATCGAAGAAAATCCTAACTTATCATTAGATAAAGATTTTAAAAATGTTGAATTTAGAACCTATCAAAGTTTTTTAAACCTTTCAAAAAAAGAAATGGAAAGCATACCTTGTGATTTAATAATAGATGATGAATTTCATCATCTTGGAGCACCTGTATGGGGTCAAAGAGTTAAAACATTTATAGAACTTCATCCAGGTGTTAAAGTATTTGGAATGACTGCTTATACTGTAAGAGATCGTGGAACAATATATGAAAGAGATATGGCTAATCCTGATACTGATGAATTGTTTTCAAATAAAATAGTTAGTAAATATGATTTATGTGATGCAATGGTTGATAAGGTATTACCAAAACCAATATATAAATGTGCTTATATAGGGTTAGAAAAAATGTTAAATGAATTCGAAGACAAAGTAAAAGAAAGTAGCAAAGAAATAAATGAACTACTTGAAAGTGCTAGAAAGAAAGTCCACGAAGCACCAAGTATTAAAGATTTAGTAATAAAATCAATTAAGAAAAATGGTAAATATATTTATTTTTGTCCGCCGTATTCAGAAAAAGGTGCAAATGATATTGAAAGTATAAAAAAGGAAGCCTTAGAATGGTTTAAATCTATTCTTCCCGAAGAAGATATTGTATTTTATACCTCGACAAGTGATATGGGAACATTTGGAAAGCAAAATAGAAAAGCTTTTTACAATGATTTAGATTTAGAGGGTAAAGATGCCAAAGGAAAACTTCGTGTAATGTTTGCTATAAATCAATATAATGAAGGAATACATGCTCCCAATGTAGATGGAGTAATAATGGGAAGAACAACTACATCAGATATAGTATTTTTTGAGCAGTTAGGAAGAGCATTGTCCGTAAAAGGAAATACTTTCGAAGAATATAATCATTTAATAAATTTAAGTTATGAACAGTTACTCCAATTGTGTAAAGATAAAGATATTCCAGTAAAAGAAGATGCTACTAAAGAAGATATGATAGAAAGTTTACTTGCACCAGTGGTAATCGATTTAGTGGGAAACTATGAATATATAAAAGAACTTGAAAATAATTTAAAAAATAGAGTTAAGGAAATTCAAAGTAAAGGCCCAGGTAATGAAAGAGTTATTAAATTAAAAAATCCTACATTTGATATTGAAGTTGAAAATAAAAACTTATATGAAATGTTAGAAAATTTAAGAGAAAGATTAACACTTTCTTGGAATGATATGTATGAATATGCAAAAAAATATTACGAACATTATGGAAATCTCGATGTACAGTATAAATTTAAAACCAATGATGGCTTCACTAAAAATGATGATGGTAAAATAAATCTTGGAGTGTGGATTACTAATCAAAGACATAAACTTACTCCAGAAAGTGAAAAAGGAAAATTATTATTGCAAATAGGAATGAGTTTTGAAAATAAAAAAAGTACTTTTTCTTGGGAAGAAATGTATGAGTATGCAAAAAAATATTATGAGCATTATAAAAATCTTGAAGTTCCTCATAGGTTCAAAACCGATGATGGTTTTTCGCCAAATGAATATGGAAAAATAAATCTCGGAGTTTGGATTCAAAATCAAAGATATAAAATTTCTGTAGATAGTGAAAAAAGGAAGTTACTTTCTCAAATAGGAATGCGTTTTGAACGAAAAAATATTTCTTGGGAAGAAATGTATGAATATGCAAAAAAATATTATGAACATTATAAAGATCTTGAGGTGCCTATCAAATTTAAAACAAACGATGGTTTTACTAGAGATGACAATGGCAAAATAAACTTAGGAGCTTGGCTTCAAAATCAGAAATATATTATTTCCCCGGATAGTGAAAGAGAAAAGTTACTAATGCAAATAGGAATGCACTTTGAGCGAAAAAATATTTCTTGGGAAGAAATGTATGAATATGCAAAGAAATATTATGAACATTATAAAGATCTTGAAGTACCTGCTAAATTTAAAACAACTAATGGATTTACTAAAGATGACAATGGTAAAATTAATTTAGGAATATGGATCTTGTCTCAAAGGCATAATCTTTCTCCGGACAGTGAAAAAGGAAAGTTATTATCACAAATAGGAATGAGTTTTGAAAATAAAAAAAGTACTCTTTCCTGGGAAGAAATGTATGAATATGCAAAGAAATATTATGAACATTATGGAAACCTTGAGGTATCTGCCAAATTTAAAACGAATGATGGTTTTACTAGAGATGACAATGGTAATATTAATTTAGGTGCTTGGATTTCATATCAAAGAAAAAGCGTTTCTCCAGAAAGTGAAAAGGGAAAACTACTATCACAAATAGGAATGCGTTTTGAAACAAAGAAAAATGTTTCTTGGGAAGAAATGTATGAGTATGCAAAGAAATATTATGAACATTATGCAAACCTTGAGGTACCTAACAAATTCAAAACCAATGATGGTTATACCTTTGATGAGAAAGGTGAAATAAATCTTGGAAATTGGATTATTGCACAAAGGCATAATATTTCTCCGGACAGTGAAAAAGGCAAACTACTTTCACAAATAGGACTGCGTTTTACAAATTTAAGAAGTCTAATTTCATGGGAAGAAATGTATGAGCAAGCTAAAAAATATCAAAAATATTATGGCAATCTTGAAGTACCTAAAAAATTTAGAACTGATGATATTTATACTTATGATAAAAATGGTAAAATTAAATTGGGATTATGGGTAGATAGAATGCGTAAAACAATTGATCTCCAAAGTGAAAAAGGCAAGCTACTTACGCAAATTGGTATGAGATTTACTGAAGAAGTTCCGGATGAAGTTTGGTTAAATATGTATTCTTATGCAAAAAGGTATTATGATACATGGGGATATTTAGCAAATATGAACTGCGAATTTAAAACCAATGATGGCGTTAATTACGATAAGTATGGCAAAATTAATTTGGGATTATGGATAGATGAACAAAAAAATCTTATTGCTCCGGAAAGTAAACGAGGTAGAATGCTTGCCCAACTTGGTATGGATTTTCCTAAAAAGAAAATGACCTGGTTTACAATGTATGAACTTGCAAAAAAATATTATGAATACTACGATAATCTTAGAATTCCTATAACTTTTAAAACTAACGATGGAATTAATTATGATAAAAATGGTAAATTTGACTTAGGACTGTGGTTATTTCGCCAATTTGAAAACAATGACCCGACTAGTGAACAAGGTATTTTACTTTCAAATATTGGAATGATATGGAACAATGATATAAGACTTTTACAACTTCATATAGCGTGTGATGCTCACAAAATAAACTTTGAAAAGTATAAAGATGAGCTTTTCAAAATTCCAATTTTCTTGTTATGTGCCAAAATGGATTTTTTATACTTTAATTCTATTCCGATTATAGATAGTGAAGGCAATCTTAATGAAATATTTAATTTAAATAGTACTGAAATTTATGAAAAATATAATATTACAATTAAACAGTTACTTTCTAAATATAAGTCTACTTTAAACTTTTGCAGTTATATTCTTAAAAAACGATTAAGTGAGAGTGAAAAAAATAAAAAAGTTTTATAATATTTAAAAATGTAAAGATAATTCTTTGCATTTTTTATTTGCTTTTAGTATTTTAAAGAATAGTTCTATTTACTTTTGAAATTCATAAAATTTAATGAGGAAAAATATGATTTTAACTAAGACTATTTTATGTTTAATATTAGGTTTTTTATCTTCATTAGTATTAGGCTTTTTAGTAGTACCATTTTTTAAGAAATGTCATATGTATCAAAGTATATCAAAAACTATTTCTAAAAGACATCTTTTAAAAGAGGGGACTCCCACGATGGGGGGAGTTATTTTCATAATTAGTACTTTATTTATAATTATTTTTTTATTTTTAAATAAGAATATTCATTTTAATTTAAATTTATTTATAATATTATGCGTATTTATTTTGTATGCATTTCTTGGATTTATTGATGATTTTCTTAAAATAAGATTTCATAATAATAAAGGACTATCAATAATTTTAAAGTTTTTTATTCAAGTTATTATTGGAATATTTTTCTTTGTGTTATTTTTAATTTCAGGAAATAGTACAGTTCTTAATTTTTATTTATTTTCAATTGATTTAAAATATATATATGGTCTTTTAATTCTATTTATGCTTGTTGGTAGTTCTAATGCAGTTAATATAACAGATGGTCTTGATGGCCTTGCTGCCGGATTATGCACGATATCATTTATTTCTTGTGGAATAATTGCCTTTAATAGTCCATTTATTTTGGGCTATGAAGAAATAGGCATTTTTTGTTTTACTTTGGCAGGAGCTTTAATAGGATTTTTGTTTTTTAATTTTTATCCTGCCAAAATATTTATGGGTGATTTAGGTTCCCTTTCTTTAGGTGCCACTCTTGCATCGGTATCTATTTTGCTTAAATGTGAACTTTCCCTTGTTATAATTGGTTTAGTTTTTATCATTGAAACTCTTTCAAGTTTTATTCAAATTATTTCTATAAGATATTTTAATAAAAAAATATTTTTAAAAAGTCCACTTCATCATCATTTTGAGATGCTAGGTTTTAAAGAAACAGATATTATAAAACTATTCTATTTAGTTTCTTTAGTATGCTCTTTAATAACTCTTATTTATATATTAGTTCATTAATAATAATTTAATAATTTTTTTTACTTGCATAAATGTATATTGTAGTGATATATTATAAATAGGTGAATGTGAAGGAAGTTCACGTTACCTAATTGGTTAAACTAGATAACGCTATTCAAGAAAGCAAAGCTATAATAAACTCTTTAATGAGCTCATATAACTTTACTAAAACTTGAACGGCGTTTTCTATTTTATCGATGCTCGTAAACAAATCAGAAATAGTATGCATAAAAACTCGAATTTAATTATCTTATTTTTAGACATAAGCATCATCCTCCTTCCAGAATTTTTGATTTATTTCAAACCCCCTGAAAATTGGTGGCAACGCCAGTTCCTGCACGTTCGAGTAGTTATTATATACATACATTTTAGTATTGCAAGCGTTTCGACAAAACATGCCAAAATAAGACATGAGTTAGTTATGAAAATATAAAATTAATATATAAAATATATTGATTTTTTTTGTAATAACTTTTTTTATTTATCATAATCTTTAATAGAAAAGGTGAAAAATGGAAAATGAAAATGTAATTGCCTCATTAAGTAAAAGAGCAGGAGGAGAAATATATCTAGGTGTAGTTGGAGCAGTTAGAACTGGTAAATCAACTTTTATTAAAAGATTTATTGAAGGGTTAGTTGTTCCAAATATTACTGATGAATATGAAAAGAAAAAATGCTTAGATGAGGTACCACAATCGGCTCAAGGAAAACAAGTTATGACTACTGAGCCAAAATTTGTTCCTTCCTCTGGAGCAAAAATTAAAGTTGATGAGTTTGAAACTAATATAAAACTTGTTGACTGTGTAGGATATGTAATTAATGATGCAACAGGTTTTTTAGATAGTGATGGAAACCCTAGAATGGTAAAAAGTCCATGGTTTGACGATTATATTCCTTTAACTGAGGCAGCTGAACTAGGTACTGAAAAAGTTATAAAAGATCATGCCACTATTGGAATTGTTGTTACTACTGATGGAAGTATTACTGATATTGCTAGAGAAAATTATGTTGCAGCAGAAGAAAAAGTTATTCATGAACTTAAAGAAATAGGTAAACCATTTATTGTAATTTTAAACTCTAAAACGCCTGATAAATTTGAAACTAAAGAGCTTGCTAAGAAAATGGAAGAAGAATATAATGTTCCTATAATATGTTCAAGTGTTGATACTGTTTCTAAAGATGAACTTAATAATATGCTTAGAACTGCTCTTTATGAATTCCCAGTAGTGGATATTAATGTAAATATTCCAAAATGGATTGATATTCTTCCCATGGAAAATGAAATTAAAATGCATTACTTAGAAAAAATCAAAGAGGCTATATATAAAGTAAATAAACTAAAAGATGTTGATACAATTAATAATGTGTTTTTAGAAAGTGAATATATTTCTAAAAGTTATATATCAAATTTTGATACATCCACTGGAAATGTTACTATAACGCTTGAAAGTAGTGATGAACTATATGAAAAGGTTTTAAAAGAAAGTATTGGCAATAAGGAAATAACTAAATCTAGTTTACTTAATATGTTTATATCATATAACGAAAATGAAAGTGAACTTAAAAATATTAAAAGTGCAATTAAAATGGCTAAAAATACTGGTTATGGAATAATGCATCCAACTATTAAAGATATGAAACTTTCAACTCCAGAGATTATTAAACAAGGAAGTAGATTTGGTGTTAAATTAAAAGCTCAAGCAAGTTCTGTACATTTAATAAGAGTTGATGTAGAATCTACTTTTGAACCTATTATTGGCTCTGAAATGCAATCAAAAGAACTTATTGACTATATTATGAAAGATTATGAAACTGATAAAAATAGTATTTGGAAAAGTGAAATCTTTGGTCGAAGTTTAGAGCAAATTGTTAAAGAGGGTATAGAGGCAAAACTTGCTATGATGCCAGAAACAGCTAGATTTAAACTCGCAAATACAGTTACAAAAATAGTAAATAAAGGTGCAAATAATTTAATTGCTATTGTAATTTAATAAAAAGTGCAAAGATTAATAAAATATGCACTTTTTTTAATATTAATATATAAAAAAACCCACTTAACTAAAGTGGGTAGACGGATTGGATCGTCTATGAATTGAAAAAATGAAAATAAATAAATTATAATCATTTTTTCTTAATGTCTTAGTTTCCTAAGACAATATTATTATATAAAATATAATCTAAAAAATCAAGAATATTTATAATTTTGTGATACTATTAAGTTATTTCTTAAAAAAAGTGCAAAGGTTATGTAAAAAATGCACTTTTTTTATTGATTTTTCTTTAGAATTTTGGTATCTTTAATTTGTAAGGTAGTTGTGCCTTATAAATAATATAGGAGGTAATAAACATGTCTAAAACTGAATTAGTAGAATTTATTGCTAATAAAGCTGGCTTAACAAAAGCTGATGCAACTCGTGCATTAGACGCTTGCCTTGAAGGAATTGTTTCTGGTCTTAAAAAAGATGGAAAAGTTGCTTTAGTTGGTTTTGGTACATTCTCTGCTAAAAAAAGAGCTGCTAGAGAAGGAATCAACCCACTTACTAAAGAACCTCTTAAAATTCCTGCAAAAACAGTTGCTTCATTTAAAGCTGGTAGCAAATTAAAAGACGCTTTAAATTAGTTTGAAAATAAAGGCTAGAAATTCTAGTCTTTTTTCAATTTTTTAAATAAAAAAACTTTACAAACCTTATAAAATAGTATATTATTTAATTAAGGTAGTGATAAAAGTATGAACGATAATAAAAAAGTATTAACATATTGTCCAAATTTTTATAAAATAATTGAGTTTAAACCAATCGAAGGTGATGAAATAACTAAGTCTATAATAAAAATGTATAAAGAATATATTTTTAAAGTTGATATAAATATAAATGAAAATATAATTGAAATAGGAAAACTTGATGAAGCTGTTTCAAAATATATTGATGATTATATATTTAGAAAAGAACTTAAAAAAGGTTTACAAGAATTAAAAGTAAAAAATGATTGTAAAGATATATTAAAGTTTGTTATTGATTATATAATAAATTTATTTAATAGATATAAAGCCAGTAATACAAGAGTTATTTATATTTCCAGATGGATTTAATTAACTCTTTTTTTATTGCTAAAATAAGAATTGGAATTACCAATATATATAAAATATAGGGAACTCTTTTATAAATATAAAGGAGGTATTCATAATTATTATTAATTACAAATGAATTTATAACTGTTATTAAAAATATTAATACTGTACCTATTTTAGTAGTCAAAATACCATTAATTTTTTTGATAGAGTAAGATGTTAGATAATATAAATCAAAAAGCCATAATAATGAAATAAAATTTTCTACATTTTCAATAAATGAAGATATTTGAATTTTTTTAAGTACCATATATTCGGGGTAACTATACATATTAATTAAACTTCTTCCTAAAATACTTACAATAGCAAAACAGATTATTAAACTAATTATATTAGTTATAATGTAAGAAGATATATAATCTTTAGTAGAGTAGTCTTCATCATTTAAAAGAATTAATGGGCAAGAGGATAGTATAGCATAAAAGAAAATACTTTTTATCATATTTTTATTTTTAAAGGTAAAAAGCGGTAAAATATTTTTAATTTCCATATGTGGCATTAAAGCAAGAAAGTTAAATATTATGGTGATTATACTAAAAAAAGTTAATGCAAGAGAAAGCCATTTCATTACATCTTTATCTTTAGTAGAAATATAATAGCAAAGTAATATACTTGGTAAAATAATAAATATTTTAGGTGTTTTATTAAGAAAAAATGATGATATGAAGGTAGTTATAATAATCGATGAAAGCAATATAAAAAACATATATAAAAGTATTTCAAATACCTTTGTTTTCTTGTTTAGTTTGATTTTTGAATAAATGAAGACAAAACATATTCCGAGTAAAATACCAAAAATAAATGAAATTAAGGTACTTGTTCCCACCAAAAAGAAAGAATAGGAGAAAAGTAGTCCTAAAGAAAGTGATCTTGATAAAAGATATATCTCTGATAATTTATATTTATTAGTTTTCAAAATTAAAGATCAATCCTTTCTTATCTATTTTAATATTTGTATTAAGTTTAAAATCAAAACTTTTAAATATATTCATTTCTTTTCTAGTCTTTTCATAGTATAGATTATTTACTTCGAGAATGTCTAAATTATCATTTTTAAGTACTTCGATAAATTTTAATAACTTTTCATTTAATATTTTTTTAAATTCATCATTAAGGTTATGATATGCTTTTTCATCCTTTAAGTTAATGTTTGTTGTATTTACTTTTATTTCTCCTAAAGCATCAATGTTATAAACAACTGTATTATTTTTAATTTCTATTTTGCCTTTACCGGAGTATATATTTATAGCAATTATTTTATCATCATCTTTTTTATTTAAAGTTAAACTTGCTTTTCCTTTGATAATTAGATTAAATAAAGCACTTTCTTCATTTGTTAAAGTTTTTACATATTCATACTCTTTGAATGCTGATAATCCAAGTTCAATGATTTCCTCTTTATCATTAATTGTAAAGGTATTTATAAGAGCATTTGATAATTTACTTGTAAAGAATTTTGTTGTGGCTTCGAAGTTTTGATCAATTGAAATATTATTTTGTTCCTCATTTGATTTAATCATTTTAAATATTTTGTTACCAATATCTGGGTCTATTTCATCAGATTTATCTAAAATATCTTTAGCTTTAGCATTTTTAATTAAAATAAGGAAAAATTCGTTTTTTACATCAGGATTACGAAGAATATAATCTACAATATCTTTAGTATATTTTTTAGCCACTGTTTCATCAATAGCAATTATTTTTAAATGGTAAAAATAGGGCTTATTATTTACTTTTAATGAAGTATTATTAAAAGCATCAGTAATGTTTTTACCTTCGGCTGATATAGTGTAAGATTTATTAATTTTGCCCTCGCCAGTGGAGTTATCATTTAGTATTTCATAAGTTACAATAAATTTTTCATTAGTTTTATTATAATCAATACCTATTGAGGATACAAAGGCAAGATCATTAATTTCAGTATAGTTATAACAACCAGTAAGAAAAATAATAATTATAATTAATAAGATTTTTTTCATGATTTCTCCTTTGTAAAGTTACTTGATAAAAGCTCACTTCTTTTGTTATTATGCATTTTAAATAATGTTTCTTTGGTATAAGCCTTATCAAATGGAAGTAGGGGAAACATATATGGGTAACCTATTGATTTTGTACTAATAAGATCTGTTAAAAAGACTAAAAACCCAATTAAAAGACCATATAGCCCTAAAAAGGATGCACAAATAAGGCAAATAAATCTATAATATCTTAAAGAATTGGTTACCTCGATTTCGGGAAAAATTAAACTTGATATATAAGTAAAAGAGGTAACAATAATCATTATTGGGGTAATAAGTCCAGCACTTACTGCAGACTCACCTAAAACAAGGGCACCAAGTATTGATATAGCCGAACCATATTTTGTAGGAAACCTCAAATCACTTTCTCTTAAAATTTCACAAATACCAAGCATTAAAAAACACTCTATTATAGCGGGAAAGGGAATTCCATTTCTTTGAATAGAAAAATTTATCATAAGACTCGAGGGAATGGCTTCTTGATTATAACCGACGATAGCAATATAAAATGCAGGGGTAACCACAGATAAAATATAGGATGCTAGTCTTAAAAATTTAGTTATATTAATATTAAAATCTTTTGTGTAATCATCAGAAAATGGATTTATAAAATCAATAAAAAACGCTGGTAAGATTAAGGCGGTTGGACTATCATTTGCAAGCAAGACTATTTTACCTTCGGCTAAAGCTCTTGCACATCTATCAGGTCTTTCGGTAGCAATTATCGTAGGTAAATGAGGATTTTCAGATAAATATTTTTTTAAGTTTTCACTATCGTTTATAAGGTCAATATCCACTTTTTCGAGTTTTTGATAAGCCATATCAACAAGTTTAGTTTTAGTTATGCCTTCGATATATAATATGCCTATTTTAGTTTTAGAAATTCTCCCAATATCAAGATTTTTACATTTTAAATTACTTGTTTTAATACGCCTTTTTATAAGGCCTAAATTAGTTTGATAATTTTCAATAAAGGCATTTCTTGGACCTTTTAGTGATGGCTCTATTTCATTTACGGAAATGCTCCTGTCAAGAGATGCACGAGTTTCAATAGCATATATTTTATTTTGATTAATTACAATCGTAAAACCATTATATAAAAAGTATTCTATTTTATTAAACTTTATTTTATTAACATTACTGCCAGGTACTTCATTTTCAAAGTTATGAAGTTTATTTACACTAGTAATTCTTTTTAAAATATATTCATTAATTTTATCTTGACTTACTAAGGTATCAAAAAAAATAACATATATACTATGAAAGGGATTGATTTTAACTTTTCTTATAACTAAATCATCATTTTCTGAAAACATTTCCTTTATTTTATTTATCATATCTATATTATGGCTAAATTATTAGAAAATATGATATATATGAAATAGTTCGACAATTTATTTTAATACTTACAATTATAATACATCTTCACAGGGAGGTTATTATGCTAAAACCAAAAACTACAATTGATGAAATGATTAAATTACTCGAAAGTAAAAATATTAAATTTAAGTTAATAAATAAAAAGGAGGCAAAAGATTATTTAATTAAAAATAATAATTATTATAATATTACATCATACAAGAAAAACTTTGTTAAATATCAAATGGGTGTAAATAAAGGTAAATATTTAAATTTGGATTTTGCTTATTTAAAAGATTTAGGAATTATTGATTTTCGACTTCGAATGATCCTTTTTAAAATGATTAATAGTATTGAACATTATCTTAAATTAAGAATATTAAAATATATAGAATTAATTAATGAAGAAAATGGTTACGATACGGTTAATGAGTTTTTAAATGTGGATTATCAAAATTTACAAAAGATTCATAATAGTATAAAAAGAAAGATTTCTTCGATTGAATATAAAAATATATGTGATAAATATTTAAATGATGATAAGCTTTCTAATATTCCAATTTGGGAATTTCTTGAAATTATCGCCTTTGGCGAATTAATTAACTTTTATGAATTCTTTATTAAAAAATATCACATTTCTGGCGATATTAAGTATGTTTATATTTTAAGGGAAATCAAGAAACTTCGCAATGCAGTAGCACATAACGATAATATTTTGGATGATTTAAACATTCAAAAAGATCATTATGATTTCTCGGAAAACAATATTATAGAGTTTCTTGATAATGCTAACATTTCTAAAAAAACTAAAATTAATAAATTAAGAAACAATCATATAAAGCAAATAACATACACTTTGTATATGTTTAATGAGATAGTAACTAGTGATGGTATAAAATATGATGTAAAAAGGAAACTAAAAAAATTCTTTTACAAAAGAATCCCAATGAATAAAGAATATTATAAAGATAATGAACTACTAAAATCAGTATATGAATATTTTGATAAATTAATTAATTTTTATTATTAAATGGCATTGACAACATATAGTTAATTATGTTATATTGAACATGCGTTGAAAAAATGTTAAATCATTTTTAAAGGGCAACCGTTACGACGGAGGTCTGTTTTTTTTATTTTAGGGACAATTGAAGTTCTTTTTTTTATAGTTCTACCATGATATAATTATTTTGGTGGTTAAAATGCAAGTACATATTGATAGAATGGATCATTTTGGTAATGGAATTGGAAATATCAATGGTAAAATTATTTTTGTAAAAGGAGCTCTTCCTGGTGAAACTGTTGATGTAACAATTACAAAAGATAAAAAAAGTTTTATGGAAGGAACTATTAATACAATAATTTATAAAAGTTCTAAACGAGTCGAACCATTTTGTAAATATTTTGGAGTTTGTGGTGGATGCAGTTTATGTCATTTAAATTATGAAAATACTTTAGAATATAAAAAAGAAAGAGTTAAAAATATTTTATCTAAATTTGATATTCCTAAAATTAATTTAATTAGAAATGAAAATGATTTATATTATCGTAATAAAATAGAACTTAAAATAGTGGATGGTAAACTTGGATTTTATGAAAAAAATACTCACAATCTTATTGAAATAAAGGAGTGTAAAGTAACTAAAAAGTCTATAAATAAATCATTTGAATTTGTTAAAAATATGAAATTAGAAAATGCAAATGTTACTATAAGAGCAAATTATAATGATGAAATTCTTGTTATAATCGATTCTAAAGAAAAACCGGTTATTTTAAACCCCGAAGATTATAAAACTCTTGGAATAGTTTTAAATGATAAATGTATTTATGGACAAGATAATTTTATGGAGAAGATTAATAATTTATTTTTTACAGTAAGTTATAATTCATTTTTTCAAGTTAATAATTATATAAATTTAGAATTGTTTAATTTAATAAAAGAAAATATTGTAGGAAAAACTGTACTAGATTTATATTCAGGTGTTGGAACATTATCTATTGTAGCAAGTAAAGTAGTAGATAAGGTTTATTCAATTGAGGTTATTGCCAATGCTGTTAAAAATGCTCTAATAAATGCAAAGATTAATAAATGTGATAATATTAATTTTATTTTAGGTAAAGTCGAAGATAAAATAGGCTTCATTAATGATAAAATTGATACTATTATTGTAGATCCTGCAAGAGCGGGTCTTGATAAAAAAACAATTGAGGTTATTAATAATATTTGTCCTCAAAGAATTATTTATGTTTCTTGCGATACACAAAGTTTAGCAAATAATTTAGTAGATTTAGCTAATTATGAAATAAAAAAGTTTTATATTTTAGATATGTTTTCTTATACATATCATATTGAATGCTTTTGTATATTGGATAGAAAAATTCATACATAATGAGTTGACTTGAAAAAATCTTAGGAAATTCTGATGTTGGAGTGCATATTTATATATATTACTTGGTATATGAAAATTAATTAAATTTGTTGTGAAAGGATGTAATGAAATGAAAAGCGAAATTACAAAGATAAATGATTCAGAATTAATTATATATGAGTCAAAAGATGGAAATATTAAATTAGATGTTAATTTTGAAAATGAAACTGTTTGGTTGACCGCTAATCAGATGGCACAAATTTTTAATAGAGATGAAAAAGTTATCAGAAAGCATATAAATAATGTTTTCAATGATGGTGAATTAGATAGGGAAAACAACACGCAAAAAGTGCGTGTTGATGATGTGAAACAACCTGTTTCTTATTATAATTTAGACGTAGTAATTAGTGTTGGTTATCGAGTTAAATCTTTAGAAGGAGTCCGTTTTAGAAAATGGGCTACAGAAAGAATTAAAGAATATATAATTAAAGGCTATACTATGGATGATGAAAGACTTAAAAATCTTGGTGGTGGAAAATATTTTTATGAACTTTTAAATCGCATTAAAGATATAAGGTCGTCTGAAAAAGTATTTTATAGACAAGTTTTAGATTTATATGCTACTACTATTGATTATAATCCTAAAGCAGCTGAAACAATAAAGTTCTTTAAGATGGTACAAAACAAATTTCATTATGCTGCCCACGGAAACACAGCAGCTGAAGTGATATATAATAGAGCAGATTCAAATAAACCATTTATGTGACTTACTAATTTTAAAGGTAAATTACCAAGTATTAATGATATAGAAATTGCTAAAAATTACTTAACGGAAGAAGAGTTAAAGATGTTAAATAATCTAGTTTCTGGTTATTTTGATTTTGCGGAGTTTCAAGTGATGAAACATAAAACAATGAGAATGAAAGATTATACAAATCAACTAGATAAAATTTTGAATTCATTGAATGCTGAAGTATTAACTAATCCTGGAAAAATTAGTCATAAAAAAGCTATGGAAAAAGCAAAAATAGAGTATGAAAAATATCAAATAAAAGAACTTACTCCTATTGAAAAAGAGTATTTAAATTCTATTAATAAATTAAATCAAATCGCGGAAAGCTTAGATAAAAATTAAATATTTAGAAAGGAAATATATGATATATGGAAAATGATATAATGAATATTATGAATGATATTAAATATGGTTATTTAGATATAAATGGAAATATACATTATGTAATTGATAAAGACTTTGACAATAAATATAAATTACAATCTCCAAATGAAACTTTAAATAATAAAGTAGGAGTTTGTTGGGATCAAGTAGAATTAGAAAGATATTTATTTGATAAGAAAAACATTAAATTTAATACATATTTTATAGTATATTATTCTGATAATATTTGTCCAACACATACATTTTTAATATATAAAATTGATAATGACTATTATTGGTTTGAACATTCTTGGGAAAAATACCGTGGAATTAAAAAATATAGTTCAGAAAATAGTGCTTTAAATGACATTAAAGAAAAGTTTATAAATGATGAATTAAATAATAATTATGATGATACAAATTTATTTATTTTTAAATATTCTAAACCAAGATATGGAATAAATTTATTAGAATTTTATCATCACTGTGAAAAGGAGAAAAAGTTAAATAAAGTTTTTATTTTCTGAAAATTGTATAGTAAAAGTCTTGAAAATTGTATAGTGTAAATCAAAATGTAAAGTGTATGTTAAATGATATACAATATTTATAAAAAAATATATACTATAAATAGGTGTGAATTTTATGAAAAAGAAAATAATAAACTAAGTTCATAAAATGTTGTAACATTAGGTGTAAAATCAATCGATGATATAAAATGCTCATATTATATAAATATCATGCAAATACTGTTTTAAAAATATAAATTAATCGGAGGTAAAAATGACAAAAGAACAGTTTATTAATGCTCATCCAAATATTAAAATAAATAATACGATGTTTTTAAATGAAGATGGATTTCGTGACTTTACTGAGGAAGAATTAATAAATTTGTGTTCTATTTCTTTTGATAATGCAAGTAAACTTTTTATGTATATTTATATGTATGATTATGAAAAGTATTATAAAAAAATGCTTATTACTATTTCTAAAACTTTACCTTTATTTTTTGATATATCAAATATAAATGATATTAATGAAAATAGTTTTGATGATAAAAGATTTGATTATAATGTAATATTTAACGAATATGAAATACTTTTTAATAAGGGATTAATTAAAAATATAGATATAGATTATAAAGATATTAAAGATATAAAATTTATTAATGCATTTTTACAAATGAAAAAGGATTACATTCAAACTGGTAAACTTAATGATAAAGTTTTATCTACTTTAAATGATTATTTAAAATCTAATATTCTTAAGGAAAATTCTAATTTGGAAAATATAGATTCTAAAATAAATGAAATTATTGGTTATTTATTAAGTGGTGATATAAATCTTATTGATATTATAAAGTATGATTATAGTTCTTACAAAAGAATTTTAGTCGAAGGAAAATATAAAGATAAATTAAATAATTTTGATAATAACTCTTTAGAGGTACTACTTGATATTAAACCTAAACAAGTTAAAAACTTAATTAATATAGTTCAAAATAATTTTGAGGATTTTAAACATTATAATTATGATAGACAAATGCGTTTTGCTATAAATTTAATTGCTGTTTTAGGTTATCAAAACTCTGAAAAGTTAATTAATATGTTAAATAAAGATGAAAATAAATTTAGAAAAGTATTTAGTAGTTTATATTTAATAGATTTACAAAAAATTCATTTAAATTCTGGTAAAATTGTTTATGATGAGCAGTTTATTAATTTCTTTTTTAGTCCAAATGGATTATTAAAAAGTATTCTTAATAACGATTATGAAATATCACAAAATGTTGATGTTATATATGCTGGCTTTAGTGAATATGAAAAAAGATTTAAAACGCAACATATTTATAATAAAATAGATTTTTATAAAGATTTACTTAAAAATGGTATATTAAGACCCCTTGATCCAGATTTAGCACCACTTGAGGGAAGTATAATTAATGAATGTGTAGATAATAAAAAGTTTCAATCATTTACTAATGATAATAGTATTATTCAAAATATAAGTGAGGAATATAGAAAGGTGCGTCATAACTATCAAAAAACCATTCCTTATGTAAGTGGCACAAAAGATGGTTATTATTACGAAACACTTTCTTGTGATGATCCTAATTTATTTGTAATGGGTTCAAAAACTAATTGTTGTTTTAAAATAGGTGGGGAAGCGGACTCTTTTGTTAGGTACTGTGCTGAAAACGTTAACGGAAGAGTTTTAGTTATAAAAGATAGTAAGGAAAATGTTTGTGCAATGATACCTTTTGTAAGAAATGGAAATGTACTTTTATGTAACTCAATTGAATCTATAAGCGTAAAAAATATTGATTATATGAGAAATATATTTGATGTAGCAAAAACTGCTTTTGAAAAAATGATTAATATTTCTTCGTTAAACGAAAGCAAAGAAAAAAGTATTTCTTTAGTACTCATGGGTAATTATAAAAATCAAATTGAAAGAATTGGTGGTTATGAAATGATGCCTATGGGCCTTATTAGTTATGAAAATTTAAGACCATTAGATGAAACCCCAGATATGTATGCAAATTTAGGTGGCTATGATTATGCAAACTATATAATTACTAAAAAAGATGATACATCACTTTATACTACCTCAAGTTTTGAAGCCATTGTTAGATATTTAGATCCAAGAATGGAAACCAAAGAAATAGAAAAAGAGTATATTACCAAAGAAGACATAACAAATATAAATAAAATATATTATGAAAAAACATTAGGGGTTTTAGATTTATCGCATGCTTTAAAGATAATATATAATAAAGACTTTTTCATTTTAATTAATGATGATTATAGTATTATTTCGTGTATTGTTGGTAGTGATCCAAGAGCTATAAATGAATATAATGAATATTTAAGTTTAGAAAAAGAGTATGCAAGTTATTTTGATAAAGATGGACATGTAAAACAGCAAGCTTATTATAGATAATGCAACTAAAAAGTTACAAAAAACAACTTAAAATTGGTTTTCCGCAACTGAGTTACATGATAAAATCTTTTTAGAAAGAAGGAAAGATTATGAATTTTAGTGACAAGTTAGTAAAACTTAGAAAAGAAAATAAGATGAGTCAAGAAGACTTAGCAGCATCACTTGATGTATCAAGGCAATCTGTATCAAAATGGGAAAGTGGACAAACATACCCAGAAATGGACAAATTACTTGCAATATGCAAAATATTTAATGTTACTTTAGATAGTCTTACAAATGATGAGGTAGATATTAATAATACTGAAAATAAAGATAAAAATGTAATTGATAGTTTCTTTAGTTTTGTAAAAAATACTTATAACTTTATTGTTAATAATACACTTCTTGATAATACAAAATGTTTTTTAGTTATGATGTTTACCTTTTTAGCATTATTAATATTAAAGTTACCAGTTAACTTATTAAGTGATAAAGTAACTAATTTAATAACAAGCGTTAGTCAAAATGATTTTACAATTTTTGTATCAAACTTCTTTAAATTTATATTTGACTTTGCTTATGTTGCCTTATTTATTATAGTAATGATATATATATTTAAAATAGGTTTTTTAGACAAAATGGATTTAAAAAAAGATAATGATTTAAAATTAGCAAAAGAGGTAAAGGAAAGTAAACCTATAAAAGAAAAAGAGAGAAATGATTATTCATTTATTAATTTACTTTCTAATATTTTAATTGTTTTTGTTAAATTTTTTATAGCTTGCTTTACATTTCCATTTCTAGTTACTTTAATTATATTTTTTATAGGACTTATTATAATACTATATTTTGCATTTAACGGACTTACATACATTGGTTTAATTCTTATTTCATTATCAATTATTTTCTTAAATATTTTAACTATAGAATTCTTATTTGACTTATTATTTAGTAAGAAAATTCCATTCAAAAGAATGCTTATTACTTTAATTGCATCACTTTCTATATTTGGAATAGGTTCTGGATTATTTTCAATTGAGATATCTAAAATTAGTTATATAAATAGTATTTCTCCAAAGTTTAAAACTACAAAAAGTGAGTTTAATGTAAAGATGCAAGATAATCTTTTAATTGATACAAATACTCATTATGAATATGTAATTGATAATACTTTAGATAATATTAAAATTGAAGTAGAAACATACCCAGATTTTGTTACATCACATACTAAAGAAAATGCTTACGTTTATAGAATTATTTTACATCAATATGGAGTAAATGCTAAAAATATATTTGATGATTTAGTCGATAATTTAAAGCATAATAAAGTGTATAATTATAACTTTATAGATAATAGTATAATTAAAATTTATGCTAATGAAAAAAATATTAATATTTTAAAAAATAATATTGAAAAAGAATATGAAAATATTAAAAATCAAACTGATATAATTGATGATATCAATGAAAAATATGATGAAATTATAGATAAGTATAATGAACTTTTAGAAAATTATAATACTTTAAAAGAAGAAAATAATTCTTTAAAAGAGGAAAATAAAAAACTAAATGATAAAATTAATATCATTACTAAAACAGTGGAGTAATATAAGTATATAAATTATTATATATTTAAATAACACCTAAATTAGTTATATAAATGTAAAATAATAAAAATGTAAATCAATTTTATCTTTTGAGGGAAAGACTTGCAAAAAAATAGATAATATGTTAAAATATAACCTGTTTATGGGGGTTTTATGAATAGTGATTTAAAAATATTAAAGAAAAAGTATGGTGAAAATTTTAGTAAATTATGTAGAAATTTATTTCCAAGTATTTTGGAGGAAGAGGGAACCTTAGTTTCAATTATTACTTCCTTATTCAAAGAAAGTCATTTTCTTTATGATGATTTGATTAAATATAATATGGTTTATAGTTTTCAAAAATTAGTTATGAATGAATATGGTAAAAAAACAAATAGTGTTATTGATACAGGAAAATCACCTTATGAACTATTTAAAGAGCAAGGCTATACTTTAAAAGAATGCCATACTAATGAGGAAATACTATCATATAAAAAGTATTATGCAAAAGGCGAAGAACTTTGTACATTTAATGATAATAGACTTAAAACTAATAGAGTATTTTTTGCGGTTAAAGATAATGCTTTAGAAATTGAAAGAAAAAGCGAACCACAAAGGGAAGATGAATATGGTACAAGTGTACTTTCACTTCAGTTTACAATTGACACAAATTATTTATCTATTAAAAATAGATATAATCATACAGTTAATAATCCAGATGCAACATATCAAAATAATTTAGAAAATATAGCTGAGGGTTTAACTTATTCATTTGAAAAATGTTTAGGTATTAAACAAAGTAATGCACAAGGTGACTTTGAAATACCTAATTATGTGAGAGCAGCTGATGGAAAATACTATAGATATAATTTTGAATGTAATAATATCTATTATTGTCCAGATAATATCATTATAGATTCTTTTAATGAGGTGTCGTTTCCTAAAGAAAAATATATACTGTTTGATGTCTTTCTTCTTGATTTGGTAGACAAAAAATTAGAAAAATATGATAAAAGTTGTTATGATGGTGCAGAAAAAATTTTTAGTAATATTAAATCTATCAAAATAGAAAATAATGGAGATACAAAAGGTATATATATTATTTGTGAAGATGATATAAGAGTATATTTCCAGTTAAATAAGTATAATCAAATAATTAGTGTTGTTATGGATGGTGTAGAAATAATTCCTTCATTCTTTTTATTAAGGAGTTTTAGTATTAAAAGTTTTTCATCAAAGGACACTATTAAAATTGGTGATTATTTTTTAACAAAATGTGAAAACTTAGAATATATTTATTTGCCGAAATGTGAAATTATTGGTAATAGTTTTGCTTATAGTTCTAAATTATTAAAAAGCATAAATCTACCTAATGTGAGAAAAATTGGAGATGAATTTCTTACATGCAATGAGATTATTGAAAATATTTATATGCCTAATTTACAGGCAGTAGGTAATAGTTTTCTATATTATAATGAAAAATTAAAAACACTTTTTTTACCAAATTTAGAAAGAATTGGTAATTATTTTATGAATGAAAATATATCTTTGGAAAAATGCGATTTACCAAAACTTAATAAGGTTGGTAGTTCATTCTTAGCTAGAAATACTTGTTTAAAAGAGTTTAATGCTCCAAATATAATGACTATCGATAGCTACTTTTTAAGGAGAAATCAAGAACTTATTTATTTATATCTGCCTAACATCGAAGAAATTAAAGATGACTTTTTAGCAAGCAATAAAAGAATTAGAAATTTATATATTCCAACAGTTAAATTTATTGGAAATGGCTTTTTATATAGCAATAGAGATTTAATAAATAATCTTTATATGCCTAATTTGCTTTCTTTTGAGGGAAATGATTTAAAAGTTCAAAACAAAACATTATAAATTAATAAAAAACATAATGTTTATTCATTGACTAAATGTAAAAAATATTATATTATTTTAATAGATAGGAAATAGAAAAAGGGTGAAAAATGTGACAAAAGCGTATAGATTTACATACATTTTTTTAGGTATTATGATTACTGTTTTACTTGCTTTTTTAATACTTTGGTGTAGTAAATCATATACAGTTACATTTGATACTGATGGTGCACAAAGTTATGAAGCTATTTCAGTTAGACCTGCTCAAAAAATTGAATTACCACCAACTCCTGTAAAAGAGGGGTATACTTTTGAAGGTTGGTATTATGATGATAAAAAATTTGATCAAAATACTTTAATATTTGATAATATAACTTTGAAAGCAAAATGGAAAAGTATTATGGAATAAAAAAATCATTAGTTAATTTCTAATGATATTTTTTTGATTAAATCTAAATATTTTTGTTTTTCTTTTTCTAAAGATTCTTCGTCTTTTCTTTCAAATCTTACTGTAAGAACAGGACCTGTATTAGATTGTCTTATTAATGTAAATCCATCTTCATAATCAATTCTTATGCCATCAATATTATTATATTTAATATTTTCATTATCAAGATATTCTTTTAATTTATCAATTATTTTTGATTTATTTTCTTCGGTTACTTCAATTTTAATTTCAGGAGTATGGTAGTATTTTGGAATGCTTTGGCTCATTTCACTGAATGTTTTATCACTTTTAGATAGCATTTCAATTATTCTTAAAGCATTATATATTCCATCATCAGTTCCTATCCATTTATCTTTAAACCAAAGATGTCCAGAAAACTCTCCACCAAAATCTAAATTCATTTCATTTATTTTTAAATTCATATAACTATTACCTGTACGATAAATTGTAAGAGGTAAGTTAATTCTTTGCATTTCATCAATAACTGCTTTAGAGCATTTAACATCCATTATTGCATTTCTATTTTTTAAATTTGGATTTAAATACTTATACATATTTATCATTACATTATCAATTGGAGTAAATACTGCCTTATTATCAACAACTCCAACTCTATCAGCATCACCATCTATACCAAGAGCTATATCAAAATGATTATTTGTAACTTCCTCTTTTAACATTTGCATGTTTTCTTCGACTGAAGGATCTGGATGATGAGCTGGAAAGTTTCCATCACTAATTCCATTAATTATTTTGTAATCAATATCAAATTTTTTAAGTATTCTTTCTAAAATTATACTTCCTGTACCATTACCTGGATCAAATACTGCTTTTATTTTTTTACTTCCTAAATCTATACTTTCAGTAATTTTATTTATATAACTTTCAAAATTATCATTATATTCTTGATAAAATCCTTGAGCATTTCTAAAATTACCATTAAATAGAAAATCTCTAAAATCATATATTTCTTTACCACAGGCATTTCCCTTTATTGAAAAAGAAAATTTAAAACCATTATATTCTTTAGGGTTATGAGAGGCAGTAATCATAATACCATTTTCAACGTTAAGTAGTTTTTTATAGTAGTAGTAAATAGGAGTAGTACATAATCCTAAATCAATTACGTGAGCACCTCCCTGTAAAAGTCCCTTTACTAAAGAAGAATTTAATCCCTCAGAGGAAAGTCTGTTATCATGACCAATTATTACTTTATTATTTTTTATGTATGAAGCAAAAGCGTGACCAAAAGTAAATGCATCTTCTTCATTTAAATCAGTAGGGTAGATACCCCTTACATCATATTCTCTAAATATATATTTTTTCATATCATCACCATCTAAATTATATAATTATTTGATTATTTAGTAAATAACTTGTTATTTAACTTTACATTGTTAATAGTAAAAAAACTCAGTAATTTATACTGGGTTATTTTATGTTTTTAAAATTATTATGAATAGTATCAGCATTATTTTTTTCATCCATTATAACTATTATTACATTTTGATTACTATCAATTATTACACTATCTGGAACTACACATATCCATCTATTAGGATCAACTGATTTTTTTAAAGTGTCTACTGCTTTTTGAACATCTTCATTATCATTTAATCTAATTATTCCTATCATATAGGCTATTGCATTAATATTTGCTTCGGAAACTATTGCTTCTTTAAAATCAATATCAGCATCACCAAAATAGTCCTCAAAATTATCTTTTGTAATTTTAGTAATATAATTATCTGGTAACTGGGCTCCTTTAGTTGAGGCTTTTAAGATACTTTTTAAACTCATTTTTGTAATATTGTTTTCTTTTTTGCAACCGGTAATTAGTAATAATGAAACTGCAATTAATAAAAATATTTTCTTCATTTAATCTATCCTTTCAATAATATTTTATCAAATATAAAAATAAAAAGAAAGTGGTAAAAAAATTCTTTATTTTCATATTAAAGTATGATAAACTAATTGTAGTTATAGGATGGAGTTTATTATGAAAAAAGTTTTAAAAAATATCTTGAAAGTTTTATCTTTTATTGGAGTGTTTATATTAATGGTAGTATTTACTCTATATGCATCATTACTTCTTATATGTTATGGTCCAAGTAAGTCTGCGAGAAATATATTTACAACAACATTTTTAGAGACAGGTGCTTTTAAATTTGTTGTTCATTTAGTTCTTCATAATAAGACCATTAATGAAATAGTAAATAGTAATTCTTTAAAAGAATTAAATAAAGATGTTGATAGTAATTTAATTGATGTTAGTAATGAAAATAAAAAAGATATTAAAATCGAAGAGGTTAATGGTAGTAATTTTCATGGAACTATGATGATAATTAGTGATCCATCAAGAGTTAAAGTAGCAACTACTGCTCCATTTTCTGAATATGGTAAAACTCTTGATGAAATAGTTAAGGAAAATGATGCTATCGGTGGAGTAAATGGTGGTATTTATGTATCTACTCTTAATAAAGGTGGGTATCCAATGGGTGTTGTTGTTTCAAAAGGTGAAATTGTTTGGAATAGTCCAAATGGTGTTGGTTATCATTTAATTGGTTTTGATGAAAATAATATTTTAAAAATACTTCCTTTACAAGGACTTGATAAAAGTGGTGTAGAAAAACTTGTAAAAGAGGAAAAAATAAGAGATGCAGTTACTTTTCAAGAGGAAGCAAGTGATGCAAATAATCACTTTGTAAAACTTATTATTAATGGTGAAAAAAGAGAAAGTAATGGACTTGGAAGTGGAGCAAATCCTCGTACAGCAATTGGCCAAAAAGCTGATGGAACAGTCTTACTTCTTGTTACAGATGGAAGAGGTGCTTCAGGTCATCTAGGTGCAACAGCATCAGACCTAATTGAAGTTATGGAAAAATATGGTGCAGTAAATGCTGCAAATCTTGATGGTGGTTCATCCTCAACAATGTATTATGAAGATAAATATTTAATGACTTCGGTAACCTTATATTATTCAAATTCATCTTGGCGTTTACCTGAGGCATTTATTATAGAAAAGTAGGTATAAAATGAGTAAGAGAAAAAAGAAAATGACAGGGTATAAAAAATCCTTGCTTATATGGTTTTTATTATTATTGATTGCTAGTGAAGCATGTTTAATATATGTTTCTACTACGTTAAAAATGTATGAAAAAGGTAATATCGAAGGGTATATGACATCTTTAATTAGGGATATGAAAACCGCAAGTAAAGTAGGAAATATAAATAAATATTTATCTTATAATAAAGTTGAAAGTAAATATGAAAAAAATTCTTCTTTCGAAGAGGGATATAAAGAATTATTTAATGAAAGTAAATTAAGTTATAAGAAAAATGATAAAGAAAGTACTTATGATATTTATGCAGATGATACTATGATTGCTAGTGTAACTTTAGATAGTAAAAATGTAAGAAGACTAGGAATTCTTTCTTTCGAAGAATATTCTATTAAAGAGATCGAAACATATAGCAAAAATGGAATTTATAATATTGATGTATATGTAAATAGTAATTATGATTTATATATTAATGATATTAAGGTAAATGATGAAGACCTTGTTAGCAAAGAGGAAATCAAAGAATACTCTGAAGTTTATGATAAAGTAGATTTACCTTATGAAAATCATTATAAAATAACTAATTTAACTAAAAAACCTAAAATTAAAGTAATGAATGGAAATAATGAAGTAAAAGTAACTAATGAAAAGTCTAATTATTATGGGGTAACATATTTTAAAACTGATGATAAAGATGCAGCTTTTGAAAAACTTACAAATAAAGATTATGATCCATTAACATTTGCTAAAAATTGGAGTTTATTCTTAACTGCAGATTTACCCGGAGAAAGATATGGACTTTATACTTTGACACCTAATTTAGTCGAAGGAACAGCACTATATAAAAGAGCATATAGCTGGGCAACAAATGTAGATATAACATTTACATCAATGCATACTCTTGATAAAGATACATTTACTAATGTAAAAATGAATGGCTTTACAGTATATAATGAAAATGCCTTTAGTGTAGATATTTATTTAGAAAAGAATATGACTTTAGTTAATGGTGAAAAAAGGGTTGATACATTAAATGATACATTCTATTATGCTTATATTGATGGAGCATATAGATTAATAACTATGAAATCGAAAGGTGATAATTAATGGAAGATATTTTTGTAGTGGTTCCTACACTAAATCCAAATATTGAAATATTTAAAAAGTTTTTGGATAATTTACTTGAAAGTACTAAAAATGTTTTAGTATATGATGATGGATGTAATAAAGAATATGATAGTTTTTTCAAAGATCTTGAAAAGAAAAAAATTACTGTTTTACATCATTATGTCAATTTAGGTAAAGGTAGATCAATGAAAGATGCATTTAATTATTTACTTTTAAAATATCCTAAATTAAAAGGTGTAGTAACCGCAGATAGTGATGGTCAACACAGTATAAAAGATATTGAAAAAGTTAGTAATGAAATATTAAAACATCCAGATAGTTTAATACTTGGATGCCGTGATTTTGATAGTGAAAATGTTCCTACAAGAAATAAATTTGGTAATAAAATCACTAGGGGTGTTTTTAAAACTTTTGTAGGACTTTCAATTACTGATACACAAACAGGTTTAAGAGGCTATCCAACTAAAGTTATGAGTAGCCTTATGACTGTTAAAGGTGATAGATTTGAATATGAAACAAATATGTTAATTGAAACAATGAATAAAAAAATTCCTATTATTGAAGTTCCTATAGAAACAATATATTTAGAAAATAGTAATAGCGAAAGTCATTTTAATCCGGTTAAAGATTCATTTGAAATCTATAAATTATTTTTTAAGTTTATTTTAGCAGGTCTTTCTTCATTTATATTAGATTATCTATTATTTTATATTTTCTCTTTAATTATTGGGGGAACTAATTCAATACTTTATTCAACAATATGTGCAAGAGTATTATCGAGTATGTATAACTTCTTAGTAAATTCTAATGTAGTATTTAAAAATAGAAATAGTTCATCTTTAATTAAATATGCTTGTTTATGTATAATTCAAATGTTTGTATCAGGACTTGCTGTAGAATATATAGTTAAATTAACTCATATAAGTTCAATGATAATTAAATTAATAGTTGATATAATTTTATTTGTTGTAAACTTTGTTATTCAAAGAACATTCATTTTTGTAGGTGAAAAACATGAAAAATAAAAAATATTATATACCATTTACTTTACTTGCACTTTTTGTTATTAATAGTATTTTAGTTATTGATAATAAATATGTTGGTATTGATGAAACTATTCATAATTTTATAATTAGATTTTCTAGTGAAATGACCACTAAATTTATGAAGATATTTACATTTTTAGGTAGCACACCATTTATAATTGGACTATGTATTTTAATATTTGTTATTTTACTTTATAAAAAGCAAAAAGAATATGCTTATAAATGTGCTGGTATATTAGTTATATCTACTTTAATAAATAATATTGTTAAAGTTATTGTTCGAAGACCTAGACCAGAATATATTACTGTAGTGGAAAATACTTTTTCTTACCCAAGTGGTCATACAATGGCAAGTGTTACTTTATATGGATTTTTAATTTACTTTATATTAAAAAGTAAAATTTCTAAAACATATAAAATAATATTTAGTGTTATTTTAGGTATTATACCTCTTTTGGTGGGAATATCTCGTATATATCTTGGAGCACATTTCTTTTCAGATGTATTCGGGGGAGCACTTCTTTCAAGTATGTTACTTTCAAGTATTGATATTATTTATGATAAAACTATTAATAGAAAAAAATCTAAATAGGTAATATTGATATTAAGTTTAATATTAGTTATATTAAGATTTAAAAGTGAATTAATGTGTGTTATATTTTAAAACATCAGGTATAACACGTATCAATAACAAAAGTTTGTATATTTTAAAAGTTACTGTGTTTAGTTGCAGTTTAACTTTTTTTTTGATAAAATAAAGTTGCAAGGAAGTGAGATTTTAATGAACTGTGACAAGACTTCAATATTTGATTTAAAAGTTTTAAGACAGGAGTTAATTATGATAAGCATTAATGAAGTTATTAAGGCCATCGAGGAAAGAGGATATAATCCTACGAGCCAATTAATTGGATATTTATTATCTGGAGATCCAACTTATATTACATCATACAAAGATGCTAGAAAAAAGATTGCTAAATTTTCTCGCGAAGAAGTATTAATGGCAATTATAAATGGGTATTTAGGACGATGAAAACAAGGTATATGGGCCTAGATTTAGGTACAAAAACATTGGGTATTGCAATTTCTGATAGAACAAATACAATTATTACACCTTATAAAGTTATTAGATTTAAAAGTGAAGAGTATGAAACTGCTTTTCAAGAACTTAAGGAAATAATTGCTAAAGAAGGTATTACTGAAATAGCAATTGGGCTTCCTAAAAATATGGATGGAAGTGAGGGATTTGCTGCTCAAAGAACTTATAATTTTTGTGAACTACTAAAAACACTTAATATAAAGCTATCTTTAGTGGATGAAAGATTGTCCTCAGTTGAGGCACAAAAGATTTTACTTGCAAATGGTAAACATGCAAAAGATATTAAAGATAAAGTTGATATGCAAGCGGCTGCCATAATTCTTGAAACATATATAAGGAGTAAGAATGCAGGCTAAAGTTATATTAGAAAATGGTAAAGTTAAATCAGAGTATAATGTTCTTTTTACTTTTGAAAATGAAAATGATGAAACTATAATAGTATACACTGATAATAAAGAAACTAGTAGGGGATTAACTTATGCTTACATTGGTAAAATTAAAGATGATTTAGTTATTAATGAATTAACTGACAAAGAAATTGAAATAGCAAATAGAATATTAGATAAAATAAAGAGGGCAAAATGAAAAAGAAAAATATAATAATTATAGCTGTAGCAGTGGTTATTTTATTTATTGGAGTATTTTCTTACATTACACTTTTTACAGGCCATAAAGAAGATGCTTTAGTATCATTTAGTGTTAATGCTGGTGATAACAAAATAAAGATAGTATCAAATTTAAAAAAAGCAGGACTTATTAAAAGTAAATTTACAACTCTTGCTTATGTATTTATAAATCCAAGTTTAAACTTACAAGCAGGTAAATATACCTTTAATAAAAAACAAAATGCAATAAGTATAATTAATCAAATTAATGATGGTAAAATAGATCAAATTATTAAAACTATTAATATTACATTTGTCGAAGGTAAAAGCATAGAAACTTATTTAAAACAAATTGAGGCTAATTTTGATATTACCTATGATGATATGATTAAAACTTTAAAAGATGAAAAATTTTTAGATAGTTTAATTAAAGATTATTCATTTATAACAAATGACATAAAAAATAGGGATATTTACTACTCTTTAGAGGGTTATCTTTACCCTGATACTTATGAGTTTTATGAAAATTCATCATTTGAAACAATAGTTAGAACAATGCTTAATAATACTAAAAAGAAATTAAGTACTTTAGATTTAAAAAAAAGTAAGTACTCTATACATGAACTTCTTACAATTGCTTCGATTATAGAACAAGAGGCTGTTAATAAAGAAGATAGAGAAAAAGTAAGTCAAGTTATTTATACAAGACTTGATAAAAAGATGGCTCTTGGAATGGATGTTACAGCATATTATGGATCTCATTTATCTTTAAAAGAGACAATAACCACTAAAGAACTTAATGCAGTTAATCCATATAATACAAGAAATTTATCATTTATTGGTCTTCCTGTAGGCCCAATATGTAACCCATCACTTGAAAGTATTAATGCAGCACTTAATCCATCAGACACAAACTTTGAATACTTTTATGCTGATATAAATACAGGAAAAGTTTATTTTGCCGAGGATATAAAAGGGTTTTATGAAATTCAAAAGAAATTAGGTGAAAATTAAAAATGAAAGAAAAATTAAAGGAAATAGAAAAATACGCGGAAGAGAATAGTGTTCCGATAATTGAAAAAAATTCAATAGCATTTATTATGAAATATATTCAAGATAATAATGTAAAAAATATATTAGAAATAGGTAGTGCAATAGGTTATTCTGCTATACTTATGGCAAGTGCTAAAGATGATGTTTATGTAACCACAATTGAAAGAGATGAAAAAAGATATTTAGAGTGTGTTAAAAATATTAAAGAATGTGGTCTTGATAAGAAAATTAATGTTGCACTTCAAGATGCTCTAGAGTTAAATATTCCAGTGGAGGCTAAATATGATTTAATTTTTATTGATGCCGCTAAAGGACAATACACAAGATTTTTTGAAAAATATCAATATTTTTTAAAGGATACAGGTGTTATTATAACTGATAATTTAAAATTTCATGGTTATGTAGGTAAAAGTGATACAATTGAAAGTAAGAATTTACGCCAACTAGTATCAAAAATTGAAAGTTATATAGATTTTCTAAAAAACAATGCTGATTTTGAAACAACTTTTTATGATATAGGAGATGGACTTTCAGTTAGTAAGAAGAATCATCATGAATAAACTTTTTATTATTAAAAGTGAAAAAGAAATTAATTTACTTAAGGAAAATGGGATAGATAATTTTGTTTATCCACTTTTTTCATTTTGTGTTGGCGTAGAAAATGAATTTTCTTTAAGTGAAATTAAGGAAGAAAATAGTTATTTATTTGTAAATAGGGTACTTGATGAAGATAGTGCTAATAAGTTAAATGTAGTACTTCATAATCTTCCAAGTAATATAAAAGGGATTATCTTTGATGATGTTGGTATTATTAAAATGATCGAAGATGTTAAAATAGAAAAGATATTAATGCCAAGTCATTTTGCTTGTAATTATGAAAGTGTTAATATTTATAATGAATATGTAGATAGTGTAGTACTTCCCTTTGATATAACCGAGGATGAAGTAGAGAAAATTATATCTAAATCTTCGAAAAAGGTTTCTTTATATGCTTTTGGTCTTATCGGTAGTGCTTATTCACGAAGATACTTAATTAAAAACTATAGTAAACATGAAAATATTAAATATGAAAATCCTTTGGTTATAGAAAATAATAATCATAAATTTATTTTATTTGAAAATGAATATGGTACTTATTTTTATCATTTACCTTACTTTAACGGTCTTAATAATTTAAACAAAGATATTAAGTATGCAATATATCATCCAATATGTTTAAGTGAAAATGATTTAAAAGATTTAGTAAATGGAAAAATAAATGTAGAAACAGATGATGGATTTTTGCATAATAAAACTATTTATAAAATAAAGGGGGACAAGAAATGATAGAATTACTTGCTCCAGCTGGAGATTTTGAAAGATTAAAATTCGCTTTTTTATATGGGGCAGATGCAGTTTACTTTGGCGGTCAAAATTACTCACTTCGTGCTAATGCTAAAAATTTTGATTTAGATGATATCAAAAAGGCTACAGAGTATGCTCATAGTTTAAATAAAAAAGTATATGTTACTGTAAATATTGTATTTCATAATGAAAACCTTGATGGTTTAAAGAATTATTTATTATACCTTGAAAATGTTAATGTTGATGGAATTATTGCAAGTGATATTGTAGTTTTAAAAATGGTTAAAGATTTAAAACTTAAAACAAAGGTAATTCTTTCTACTCAAGCAAGTACACTTAACTCCTTTACGGCAGAGTTTTATAAAGACTTTGGTGTAGACCAAATAGTTCTTGCAAGGGAGGCTTTAACAAGTGATATTAAAGCTATAAAGGGTAAAACTGGTCTTGAACTTGAATGTTTTGTCCATGGAGCAATGTGTATGAGCATTTCTGGTAAATGTATATTATCTTCGTTTATGACAGGAAGAGACTCTAACAGGGGTGGATGTGCTCAAATTTGTAGATGGGTTTTTAATGAAGATAAAACTCCATTTACAATGACACCAAAAGATTTAAATATGATTGAAAATATCAAAGAAATGATTGGTTTGGGAGTAACTACATTTAAAGTCGAAGGTAGAATGCGTTCTATATACTATATTTCTACAGTTATACTATGCTATCGTAAAATTATTGATAAAATATTAAATAATAATTTAACTGAAAAAGATAAATCATATTATTTGAAAATTCTTAATAGAGTTGCAAATAGAGAAAGTGCTCCACAGTTTTTTAAAAACCTTCCCAGTGTAAATGATCAATATTATAATTTGCGTGATGAAGAAAGTAATCAAGACTTTTTAGGTATTGTTAAATCATATGATGAAAATACTCATATTGCGGTAATCGAAGAAAGAAATTTCTTTAGAAAAGGGGATAATATTCAGTTTTTTGGACCTAATACAGAAACTTTTGATTACATAGTAAATGAAATATATAATGAAAATGATGAATTAATTGAAAAAGCTAATATGCCTAGAATGATAATTAAATTAAAGGTTGATACTCATTTAAATGAAAATGATTTATTAAGAGTTAAAATAAACTAATCAGTATGTAAAATTACTGATTTTTTTATTTTACATTAATTTACAATTATATATGTAAACACTTTACGAAAAATATTTTACCCAATATATGCCAAAAATTAGACATTTTTTATAATTTTAAAAAAAACTTTTCAAAAAAAGGAGGAAAATTTGTATATAAAGAGGAAATATTTCCAAAATATCGAGATAAAGAAAATGTTATGCTAACAAGATATAACATAAATGTTGCATTATTAAGAAAAATGTCATATGATGATATTAGAAAGTTAAATAGGGATGGCTTAGAATATTTATCACTAATATGTATAACAAATAATAAGAAAGCATTTATTGGTGATAAAATAATGCTAAGAATTGTAAAGGAGTTAGATGCAATGCAAAAAAATTATGATGAGTTAATTTATTATGATCCTAAAAAGTTTCACGAAGCAGAAATGAAAGAGATAGCTATTGAAAAAAGCAACCTTGCTATTGCAAAAAAACTTATTGAAAAGGGTTCTACTAAAGATTTTGTTATAGAAATAACTGATATAACTAAAAATCAATATGAAGATTTAGTAAAAGAAATTCAAAAAGAAACTAAAAATAAATAAATTTTAGTTTCTTTTTAATTTTACATTACTTTACAATTATGTATGTAAATACTTTACAAAAAATAATCTGCCTAATATATGCCAAAAATTAGGCATTTTTTATAATTTTTAAAAAAACTTTTCAAAAAAAGGAGGAAATCAGAAATTTTCCGGTAATAAATATATATGAAAGGAGGATTTTATGATTAAGAAATATTTAAATACTTTTCTAATAAGTTTTGTTATATTACTTATTACTATTCAGTATGGATTATTTGCTTATTTTTACTATGTAAAAGGCTTTAAAAGTGATAATATTAATCAAACTCAAGAGGATGTTGAAACCTTTGATAATGATTCTAATGAAAAAGAAGAACTTTTAGAGTTTTATGTAGAAATTAAAGGTGGTGTAAATAGTCCTGGAGTATTTAAGGTAACTAGTGATAATATTATTAATGATGTTATTAATATGGCTGGTGGTTTAAAAAATAATGCTTATACTAAAAATATTAATTTAAGTAAAAATGTTTCAAAAGAAATGGTAGTCTATGTTTACACAAATTATGAATATAGTTTACTTAATACTAAAGAGGAAACCACTGAATGTAATTGTCCAAAACAAGATATTTCTGTTTGCACTGATAAGGGAACATCAATTATAACTAGTGATGAAAATAAACCAGAAGAAGTTCCTAATAGTAAAAGTGAAACGGAAAATGATAAAGTAAATATTAATACCTCTACAAAAGAAGTACTTACATCTTTATCAGGTATAGGAGATGCTAAAGCTCAAAATATTATTGATTATCGTAAGGAAAATGGATTATTTAAATCTATCGAAGATCTTAAAAATGTAACAGGCATATCAGAAAAGTTATTTGAACAAATCAAAGAGTTTATTACAATATGAAAAAAGTTTTAAACTCTTTCCTATTTTATTTAATAATTGGAATTATCTTAAGTATTTTTGTTATTTTAAAAGTATATATAATAAAATATAAATCAGTTTATCAAGATAAGGTGTATACATTAACTGGAAAAGTTTCTAAAGTAAATTTAAGTGAAAAAAAGGTGAGTTTTGTTTTAAAAGATAAGGAAAATATTCAAATGTTTTATTATGATAATTTTGCATTAAATGAGGGTGATAAAGTAACAGTAAATGTTTTACTTAGTACACCGAAAAAAAATACTATACCAAATACATTTAATTATCAAAAATATTTATATAATAATGGTATTTATAAAGTAGGGACTGTTAATAAAATTGAAGTAATTAAGAAAAATAATAATATCTTAAATAATTTAAAAAGTTCTCTTTCTAAAAAAGTTTCATTTAATCCATATTTAAAACTATTTATTCTCGGAGATAAAAAAGGTATAGATGATAGTTATAATTATTATAAAGATATAGGAGTTGCTCATCTTCTTGCAATAAGTGGTATGCATGTTGGTGTGTTTGTAACTATAATGCGTAAAATACTATTTTTTCTTTCTAAAAAAAGTCAGAATAAATTTATTAGTATTGTTTTACTTTTTTATGCTTTTATAACTGGTTTTACAGCATCGATTCTTAGGGTAGTAGTATTTTTTATAATTAATAGCATAAATAAAGATTATGATTTTAAATTATCTAGAATGAAAGTCTTTCTTTTATCACTATATTTTCTTATTTTAATTAATCCATTTTTTATTACTAATATAGGTTTTCTATATTCATTTGCTTGTTTTTTTACAATGATTATAATAAAATTTAATTCGCTTTAACAACATGTTTTGATCAGTTTTGTACTGTCACAATAATTCTTGCGACAGTATTTGTAGTAATTAGGGGCCATATGTCTTTTCAGAAAATTAAATAAAACAAAAAATACAGAAAGAAATATTGAACATGAAATTACAAGAATTACTTAATAAAATATCTAACACAGACTTTTTGCTTACAGTACCCGGCTTGTGTGACAAGTTTGATTTTTATTATTATGGCGATTTAAAAAAAATCATACTGGAAAGAGTATAAGGACACAAAAATCGAACACTTTGCTATCCTTAGAACTAGCAAATTTCCGGAACTCTTCATTATTTTAGTATAAAATTCATCAACAGGAATAAGAAGTCAAAGCCAATGAATCAATTAATTAAAAAACTGCTAATTACATCTTTAGCAGCTATACCTATCATCTGTTACAGCACCTCGTCATTTGCTACTGGCTTTGATATGAATAATGATAATAGCGTTAATGTAAACGATGTTACTTATTTACAGAACGAAATATCAGGATTTACCGACAATATTGACTATGACCTTCAAACCGCAAATTAATACAAATAAACGATCGGGAGTGAAAAAATGAACAATAATTCATCTTCAAAAATTGTCTATATGGCAGTGATTGCGGCATTAGTGCAAATTGTATTTATTGATTTAAAGCTGTTTAATGTAATTAATTGGAGCTGGTGGTATGCGTTGTCACCTACACTGATTTATGCAGGTTTATGGTTCATAACCGCAATTATAATATTTTTTACTGACGATTAAGTTAGAGAAAAGAAAGAGGAACGTAAAATGAATAAGCTATTCAAGAAATTGCTGATTACAGCAACAGCAATATTGTCGGTCATCTGTTACAGCACATCTGTATTTGCTGCCGGCTTTGATGTCAACAACGACAACACTGTGAATGTAAACGATGTTACATTCTTGCAGAATGTAATATCTAATTTCAACGATAATACAGACTATGATTTAAACAATGACGGCAGAATTGATGTAAATGATATTTCAACTTTACAAATAGAAATTTCAAACAACGATATTAAAACCATTGAGGCAAACACAAAACTATCTGTGACAACAAATGAGTATAAGAAAAATGTCGGTGATACAGTTACATTTTCAATAACAACCAATAACGCTATAAGCGACATTACATACTCATCATCAGACAGTTCGGTTGCAAAGATTGTTTCGTCTGATAAAAATACGGTAAAAGTGAAAGTTAATAAAGTCGGCTCTGCTACCGTTACAGCAAAGCAATGCTCTAAGTCCGTATCGGTTAAGTTTAATGTTGAGAAAGCAAAATGTATTGATATTTCAGAATGGAACGGTGATATAAATTTTAACAAAGTAAGAAAAGCAGGTGTCACTTGCGTTATTATTCGTGCAGGCTACGGAAAAGACCCGAACCAAGAGGACAATGAATTTCAGAAATATTATAAGCAAGCAAAAGCCGCTGGTTTAAATGTAGGTGCGTATTGGTACAGCTACGCTACATCTGTCGATGCGGCAAAAGCAGAAGTAAGAAATTGTATGAAAACCATTCAAGGTAAAGAGTTTGACTTGCCGGTTTTTCTTGATGTAGAAGAATACAGACAAGCTGTTTT
>ERZ773136.565-NODE-565-length-41066-cov-4.590256_pt1 | contig 41066 bp, 45 predicted proteins | sample MGYA00580855_ERZ773136 | MGnify/ENA primary metagenome ERZ773136 (study PRJEB29015, sample SAMEA2737860) | human gut metagenome | biome: human gut; feature: human-associated habitat; material: faeces | place: China | collected 2012 ... | reverse complement strand
GCTTGCCCAGCAGCTCCTGGATGCCCTTCTCGCCGAAGCGGGCGTGGTAGGCAGCCAGATCGCAGTCTTCGCCGCCAGCGGCGTTGTCGCATTGTGCGTAGTAAAGGATCTGTGCCTCCTGCGGCAGGCTGCTGACGGCGATCTGGTAGCTTTCGCCGCCGTTGCCGCCGCGGCCGCCGGATTGCTTGCGGGTCTCATAGACGCCGCCCGCGATCTTCTCGCGGATGCGCTGGGGGGCTTCGCCGGTCAGCAGGGCCGCGGTGCTGGTGCTGATGTAGCTCTGCATTTACGCACCCCTGCCTTTCCTCCGCTGCTTCTTCGCAGCCGCTTCGTAGCGCGCCATGACGGGGGCCACGGCGGCCTTGACGTTGTGGCCGCTGCGGCGGCCCTTGATCGTCGCCAGCAGGCTGTCGTAGGGGATGCCCGCCTCTGCGGCCAGCGCCTTCTTGGTCAGGCAGTGCTTCGCGCAGAACATGACGATCTCCATGCCGTATTCGGTGTACGGCTCGCGGTAGCCCGGCTCCGGTTTGTACTTCTCCATAATGTGTCCTCCTTTCAGCAGGCATGAGCGCCGCGCCCCCGAAGGGGCGGTCCCGGCTTTCACGGGACTGGGCCTTGCCCTGCGTGGGCTTAGTACAGCACGCGGCGGATCACGTCCAGGATCAGCGCCGCCTCGCTGTCGCCTTCTACGTTGACCTCGCGGCGTCCGCCGCCCTCGAAGCAGATCGTCACCAGATTGCCGTTGTCCGACAGCTCCAGCCGCTCGACGCCTGTGCGCCGTCCGCTGCGAAGCAGATCAGAGAACTGCTGCACAAATACCTTCCTACGGTTTACCATCTTCGTCTCCTTTCTCCTGCTCCCGCCTCTGCCAGAATGGGCAGACCGGGATGCTGGCCTTTGCCTCCGCGGCCCTCCGGCACATCGGCAGCCCCTCGCCGCGGAACATGCAGTTCCGGCAGCCGCCGTAGCCCTCTGGCCTGTACCATCCGTCCGTGTTCACGTCTCGTAGCTGTCGATGAAGTCGATCAGCTCCTGCACGCTGTCCGCCGCCCACTCCGGCTCGTCCATCGCGCCTGGGTCCGTCTCCGGGTAATCGCCATTGCCCCACAGGATGCCCTTACCCACTCTGGCCACGCGGGTCTCGCGCACCACGGCCCGGGCCCCGTCCACCCCGGAGAGGCCCTCGTCGAGCCTCTCCAGCGGCCAGCTGCCCAGATCCACCACACAGCGGCGGATGAGCACAGGCCCATCGCTGCCATAGACGGTGATGCCGTCACCCCCGGCGCTTATGGGCGCCGTGATGTACTGGTCCTCGATGATACGGCCGAAGCTGCCGGGCCCGTCATTGCTTGTCATCCAGAGCACCTCCCGTTGCATGCTTGACGCGATCCCGTTCTTCGGCCCGCTTGGCATTGTTGAATCGTTTCAGCGTGCCTACCAGGTAGCCGGTAATCCGCCGCACGCGCTCGAACGGCACGCCCTGGCCGCGCGCTTTGGCGGTTGATATCTCATGATCCATAGCGCCTCCTAGATGGTACGGGCCTCCGCCAGCACCGCCGGGAACGCTGGCGGATACAGAGCATCGCGGATGCCCCAGGCCATGGCAGCGGCGGCCTCTCGGGGGGCGAGACATCCCGTCCCCGTCCCCATGCCCGGGATGGCTACGCGCTCCAGTCCGGCATCCAGCGCACAGCGCACCGCGGCCCGTGTGGCCAGATAGGCTGGCTCTGCCGTCTCCAGAACGCGCGGCACACGCATGGTCGGTGCACTGATGCACCAGGGAATGGGCGGATAGCCCGTCTCCACCAGCAAGGCCTGCCCCACCAGCAGCTCGCCGTTCGCCTGCTCCCGGATCATGCGCTGGAGCCGCTGCTGGAGCTGCGGACCGAAGAAGCGCGTATAGAGGGCATCCAGACCGCCATCCATGACCCCGTAGCTATTGGCCGGGCTGACCACAGCCAGCACGTCCAGGGAGAGGATGTCCCCCTCCACCACCCGCACACAGTTGGAGAGATCAGCGCCGATACGCTCTCTCCAAGCTGCAGCCAGATGGGGCTGTACCGCACAAAGGACGATTTCCATGCCGCCTCCCTGACTTAGATCCCGGCGGGGAGATCAGGCCACGGGGTGGACTCCCCGCCGCCATCCCAGGGTGCGCCCTCCTGAGAAGGCAGATCACGCAGGGCCTGGCGGTAGACCTGGACGACTGTGCGCTGGCCCTCGGAGAGGGGATAGTCCTGCATCAGCAGGTAATCAGTAGCGGACAGACGGCGGTCACGCTCGGCGCGCAATCGCTCGAAGCGGGCCGCATCGCTGTTGTACTCAGCCAGACGGGCGGCCTCTGCCTCGGCAGCGGCCTTTTCCAGTCGGGCTTTTTCTTCCTCCCACAGCCTCACATACGGCATGACCCGCTCCGAGTAGCTGTCGGCGGCCAGAAGTTCATTGCGAGGCGGCTCATGGCCGTTGCCTTTCCATTCGATGTGGCCCTGCTTCCCATCCCATTGGAGCGCGTGCATCCGCCACGGAGCGTTGAAATCGAAAGTCAGAGCCTTACCGTCCACGATCACGATCCTGTCATCAGGAACAACAGTCACTCTCGGCATATCAGAATCTCCTTGTTTTATGCCGCATTGCGGCGGGTTAAAAAATCTGTCCGGCACTGTGGGCGCCACCACGTTGTCGGTGGAGCAGATGCCGTCACATGTGCATTCAGGGGTTGACAGGAGCGGCGGCACCGATACTCACCACACGGCTGAGGGCGCTGGGCATTACACATCATACTCAAATACCGATGCAGCCGGCGGCTCCCAGCCTCACACGCACACGCTGGACGGCTCGTCTGGAGAGGCCACCAGTCTGCCGCCATACTACGCGCTGGCGTACATCATGCGGACGGCTTAATCCGGTGGCTGGCGTAGCTTGCGGGGCCTTCGGCCAGACTGTCCGGTACTGTCGGGGCAACCACGCTGACGGTGAATCAAATCGCCAGTCACGGACATACCGCTCCCATAAACATTGGCTATGGACCGGATTCCGGCTCATCCTATGATATTTGGAAAAATACGGGTAGCCGTAGCATTTCTAATACTGGCGGCTCCCAGCCCCATACACATGCATTATCGGGAGCATCCGGCGCTGCCGACAGTCTGCCGCCCTATTACGCCCTGGCCCTGATCATGCGCATCGCATGATGTACGAAAGGGCGTAATACGGTGGCAGGCCGCTGGCCTCCCCGGACGCGCCATCCAGTGCGTGCGTATGGGGCTTACTGCCGCCGACTTCTCCCGTTTCATAGCTCCATGCCGAACCTAAATTGTATATGTAAAACCGGTTTGTTCCCCCAGACGCACCAGACGCATTCATGGGGTGCGCATGAACTGCCAAATGCTCCACCGTGAGCGTGGTCTCGCCCACAGTGCCGGACAGACTGTGCGAATGCTTCGCGGAGCCGCCACTAGAGCCAGCTTTGTAGGTATCAGATACCCCCATGATCATGCGCCCGCGCAGATCAGGTACGGCGCCGCCTTTTCCGTCGCTGCCGCCGTCACAAAGCACCCATCCGGTATCGGGCTCACTGCCGCCCAGGGGGATGGGGTGGCGGTTCCCCTCGCCGCCGAACGTGCCCGCGAACGCCACGATGGTCCCCGGGATGGCAGCGGAGACCGTCACATCCAGTGTGCCGTCTCCTTTGACAGACAGGCCGGATCCTGGTTTGACGATACCGGCCTTTTCCTTGGTGGCGATGGCCACCTTTTCCGTGAACAGTTGCTGGAGGGCTTTCCACAGCTGGCCAAGGTCGTCGCCACTGGGCTCCAGGCCTGCCTGCCGGATGACCTCCACAATCTCGCGCTGGGGATGTTCCACGGCCTCGGCAGGCACGGCGCTGCCGCGGACCTTGCCGGGCTGGCCGGTGACGTACTTGGCATCGGGGTCCTGGGATCCGGCGGGGGGATTGTATTTCATGCTATTCTCCTTCTTCGTAGGTAAAGGTCAGCAGGGTGTGGGCCAGCTTGTCGCGCAGCATGACGCACTCCAGGGAGGCGGCGGCGCGCCAGTCCATGAGCAGCTCACCGCACAGGCTCTCGCCGCAGCGGAAGCGGAGCAGCCGGTCGCCGTGGACGATGACGTTCCACCACCAGCGGATCTCCGGCACGGCCAGATAGCCGATCTCGGGATGGGCCTGGATCTCCTCCGGCGTCAGGCCGGACGGGTCAGCGCACTGGTGGATGCCGCAGCAGAAAGGGCAGTGCTCCTCGATGGTCACGTCGTACTCCAGCGAGTCGGCCACGCCGTACCAGTAGGCCAGATCCTGACGTCCCTCGTCGCGCAGCTTTGCCAGCACGGCGCTGCGGCGCTCCTGCAGGGTGGTCCCGGCGGGCAGGCAGGCATCAGGCAGGCCAAGGACGCGCTCCCAGTCCTCCAGCCCGGCGATGGCGCTTGTGGGCAGGATCTCCATGAGCAGCAGGCGCATGGCCATATCCAGGCGCTCCAGCTCATCCGCCGAAGCCTGCAGCACTGCGGTCAGCACGGCGCCCGGAGCACGGGTCCAGGCCTGGCCCTGCGGCAGCAGGTGCTGGAGCATGCGCAGGTAGTCGGCAGCGGAGCGGGCGCGCAGATCAGTCTCAGGCATGACTCTCCACCTCGCCTTCAAAGACCACCTGCGTGAGCCGCGGCAGGTAGGCCGCAGGCACCACCACGTCCTCGGCAGGCTCCAGCAGTTCATGATCCTGCTCGCCGGGGGTCAGGGACACAGCCTCGGAGATATGCGAGCGGTAGAGCACGCTGTCCGGAGCGCCCTCCCGGGAAAAGACGTCCTCGATCTCGGCCCGGACAGCGTCGCGCAGAGCCTCCGTGTCCGGAGAGATGCGCAGGCGCACGGTCACATCCAGCGGCTCGGGAGCGAACACGGCCAGCTCTTTGACCGTGGCCGGGCGCAGTGGCTCGATGTGCTCCTGCACGCGCTGCACCATCTCTTCCGAGGGAAAAGGGTCCTCCTGGGCGTCACAGACAAAGCAGACGCCCACGGTGCCGATGCCCATATGCATGGGATAGCACCAGGCCCTGGTCACGCCCGGCACCTCCCTGGCCCAGCGTACATAGTCAGCCATGCTGCCGCCGCGGGGCGGCTGGCGCAGGCGTTCCAGGACCCGGGCACGCAGGGCATCGTCGCTCTCGGCATCCGCGCCGCCCGTCAATCCCCCTGTCTGCACCACGGCCACGCTCTCCACACCGGCGATGGGAGAGAGCAGCTGCAGCTGTTCCCCGGCGTCCAGGTTACCGGCGGCGCCGGTCTCCACGGCGATCACGCGCACCAGGGCGCTGCCGTCGGCGATGACAGCCCTGTCCTCCAGGCCATACTGCAGCCCACTGGCCTGATGCTGCAGCAGGGTCCCGGCCGGGATCACGGCGCCGTCCTGTCCGGTGAAGACCACGTCGCCCGCGGCCGCGGCGGCAGGCAGACGGGAGAGGTTCCAGACCCCGGCCCAGCGCTCCATGTATTCGCCCTCGGCCGTGTCCACAAAAACCTGCAGGTAGAGCCAGGCCAGCACGCTGTGCAGCGTATGACAGGCCCCGGCCCAGACTTTTGCCAGCACCGCCAGCACGGAGCGGCGGAGCAGCGTGGCGCCATCCAGCAGGCGGCCAGAAAAATCACGGGCGATGCGCTCGTGCAGACTGGTGAGGGTCGGACGGTCCCAAGCCATGGCAGCCTCCTATGCCTCCAGCCGGACGCTTACCGGCTGGGCTTGCTGATAATCGTAGGTGAAACGCCACTCGCGGCCCGGGGCATCGCTGCCGGAGGGCTGCACGGCCACACTGATACCCAGGTGCCCTGGCTGCACACGCTCCACGCTGACACTCAGGGAGCTGACATGCCCCTCCCTGGTCAGCCAGGCCAGCGCCTCTTCCGCATACTGCCGGGCACGGGCCACCACGCTATCCAGATCTTTCTCCCGCCAGAGCAGCCAGAGCCGGGAACCGATGCTCTCCAGCGTCTGCTCGCCCTGGGCATCGGGCAGGCAGTCTCCCCACCAGCCTCGCCGGTCGCTGGACACGCCCACACGCTCATCGGGCAGGGGATCGTCGTCATGTGCCCGTGCGTCCGTAAACAGAGAGATGATCACCGCCGTCATCAGGCCATCGTCGCCCTGCAGGTCGGCCAGCGGCCCGGAGAGCAGAGCGTCGAACAGGCCGTTCTCCTGGTCAAAGTGCAGACAGATATCCATGCTATCCTCCCACGGGGCTGGCCGTCGTATCGCTCCCGGCCTGTACGCCCGTATGCACATGCCGGTTCAGGGAGACGGCGCCGCCATTGCTTTGCAGATCCTGCGAAGCCACGATGCCGCCGGTGAGCTGTGCCGTGACGGCGCCGCCGCCCTGGCCGCCAAAAGCCAGCGCCCCGGTGGCAAACCGTGTACTGGCGGTCTCTACCTGCACGCTCTGGTCGGCCTGGACGCTGAAATTTTTGGTCTCGATGCGCACGTCATCCTCGGCCTTGACCACAAAATGCCTGGTGGTCACCTCGATGGTGCGCTCGCGCTTGAGGTGGATGCGGTCGCCTTCGTCCGTGTAGATCACCACCTCGCCGTTCTTGAGGGCCTGCACGCGGTAGCGTCGGTCATCCACGGCCAGCACCACGGGATGCGAGCGGTCCGCACCCACGAACAGCACCACAGCCTCGGCTCCGGCGTGGGGGACTGAGGAAAAACCGTATTGCTGGGCACGCTCGGCATCGTCCAGGACCTCGCCGTCCAGCAGCTCCAGCTGGGTGGACTGCCATTTGTGGGCATCGCGCACCAGCGAGATGACGCCACGCGCCACGATGTTGCGCATGCGGCGGGACAATCGCTCCAGAAGACGGATAGTTTGACGGTCGCTCATTTGATGGCCTTTTGCCGTGCCGCGGCGTCCTGAGCCAGGCGGGTCTGCAGGTCCACTTCCTTCTCCATTTTGACATCGCCGCCACCGCTGCCGGAGCCGCCCTTTTCCTCTTTTTTGGGCTCGGGCTTGAAGGCGGCCGGGTCGCGCAGGGTGAGGCGGGTGGTACTGCCTGACGTGGCGTCACGCCGGAACTCCACCCCGGCTACCAGCAGGCGCTGGCTGATGCGCAGATAGGGAAGATCCACATCGGCCATCTGGTTGAGCTGCCAGAGGGGGCCGGACTGCTCCCGCCCCACGCCCTGCTGCCGGAAACCCTGCACCGTGGCCGTGACGGTCACGGCCCGGGCGGCCCGCACGCTGCATTCCCATGCGGCCCGCTGATGCGCGTTGCTGCTGTCCCCGGACTGCTCGGCCCGGATCAGCATGGGCCGGTAACGCTGCACGGCCTGGTCGCGGTACTGGCCGCGCACGGCGCAGGCATCCTTGCCCCAGCCCTTGTCTGTGCCGGGCTTCTGCCCCTTGACGATGTAGTCGGAAAAACGGTCGGCCATGTCGAACTTCCCCTCGGCCGAAAGGATGTTCTCCCCCTGACGCAGGCTGCCGCTGGCTGTGCCCGCTCCGGCCTTGAGCAGCACCATGCCGCCCTTGCCGTCCGGGCAGGCCATGAGCTCCCGCTGGCGCAGGGCGCGGTCCAGGGCCTCGAAGGCGGTCTCGCCTTCCTCGAGCTTGAAGCTGGCAATGGGCGCGCCCACGTCGCCCTCGGCCGTGACGTTCACCCCGAAGGGGCTGGCCAGAGCCTGGGCCAGCTGGAGCACGGTGCAGTTGAGCCACTGCCCGGGGCTGTGGATGGCAGCGCAGTCCACCAGATCGGCGCTCCTGTCGCGTCCGGTGACGCTGATGCCGTGCGCCGTGGCGGAGAATGAGGGGCGGACCTGGTCGATGTAGCCATCGATGACCTGCTCTCCGCCGATGAGGATCTGGCAGGCCATGCCCGCAGCGATGGGCAGCGCCTGGGCGCCGCCGATCCATTTGTCGGCCAGCGCGAGGGAGAATGTCCCGGCGATGGCATCCATCTGGCGGGTGACCTGCACGGAGGTCCAGTAGGTCCAGTCCACGCCATCGATGCGCAGGGTGATGTCGTCAGCCACGCAGTACCTCCAGCGGTTCTACCGGCACGAAGCCCGGATGGATGAGGCGGTTACGGGCCACCAGATCCGCCTCCAGGTCCACGCCGCCGCTCTGGCGGTAGCAGAGGGCCAGCGAAGGCAGCACACAGGCCGGGGTGATGGTCACCACCTCCGGTGCCCGCCGGGCGGCCTCGGCCAGTGTGGCCAGAGTACCGGAACGCAGGCTGGCCAGAGAGGCGGCCAGCTGGATCTCCGTGCGGCTCACGCTGCTGGCCTGCGTCATGTCCGGGATAACCGGCTCCAGCGCCGAAACTTCATCCATCGCATCAAGAAAATCGTAGCGCAGCTGTTGTGCCTCGCTCCGGCTGGCGGGCTGGGCCGTGGTGGCGGCACGGGCCGATTCCACCAGGGCCAGACGGCGCACCAGGCTCTCCACAGCCTGACCGTTGCTCTGGATCACCGCACGCTGGGAGCCCACGTTGTCAGGAACGGTCTGCAAAAAGTCAGTGCGGGCCACACTGGCCCAGCGTCCGGACACGGCCGCATCAGAGAGCCCGGACTGCCCGCCGATGTCCTGCAGCACGCTCCAGAGATGCTGCCCCACGCTGGCCAGCGGCATGAGGTCATAGCCCGTGGCCGCGCCCAGCAGATCCGCCACAGTGGAGACATCGCCGTGCATGATGGCCTGCACCGTGCTCACGGCATCCACGATGAGGCTGTAGGTCTGGCTGACCGCCCATTCAGCCTGCCCGGCCAGGCGCAGGACGCTGTCGAAGCTGTCGCAGGCCAGCAGGCCCGCCGTCCCCGCTTCCAGGCGGGCCCGGAGCCCCTGGTTGACGCTGGCGGCCGGGCTGTTGGGCTCGGTATCGCGGCAAAAAAAGAGCTGGAAGACGGCCATGCCGCCATCCTGGGCGCTGTGCCGGACCTTGTAGGGGGCTGTCTGGCTGACCTGCACCTCGCCGTACCAGGGATGCACCAGCGTACCCGGCCCCGGCTGTTGCAGGGCAGCTTCCAGCGCGTCGCGGCGGCTCATGTAATCACTGCCCAGCACGAAGGCCTGGACCGTGAAGCGCCGCGGCGCACCGCCCAGATCTTCCACGTAGGGAGCCTCGCGCTGGGGGAATTCATGCGTCACCGTGCGGCGGCCGCCCTCGCTTTCATCCGCCGTGACCCCGAAGGACACGCCCCGGAAGCTGGCGGCCCGAAGCTGCATTTTCCACAGATCCATCAGATGGCTCCTGCGTTGAGGACCCCGGCCTCGGCCACATCGCCGCGCACATCCAGGCCGCGGCCCTGGCCTTCGCCTTCAAGGCGCATGCCCTCGGGGGCGATGATGCGCACCGTGTTTTCCTGCCGGATGACTCGTTCACTGCGGGCCAGCTGCATCATGGACTTGGCGCCGGGCACCATGTTGAGTGGATCGGCCATGGGCAGGGGAGAGGTTGCGGCTCCCGAGGCTGTCCCTTTGCCGTCATCGTCGCTCCGGAAAATGCCGGCGATGGAGTCCAGCCCTTTGTCGAGCCAGCCCGTGAGCTCCTGCCACCCCTGCTTGATGCCCCGGAGCAGCCCATCGATCCACTGACCGCCGATGCTGTAGAGGTCCACACCGGTGAGGGTGGCCACCAGTTCATTGAGTCCATCCGCGATCCAGCGGGCCGGAGTAAAACTGACAAGCCATTTTATGACACCCTGCAGCCAGCCCTGCTCGAAGGCTGCCTTGACCCCGGCACAAAGGTTTTGGAAATAAGCGTACAAGCCATCCCAGTTTTTGTAGATGGCATAGGCCGCTCCGGCGAGGGCAGCCACGAACCAGCCTACGGGAGTGGTGAGCATGGCCATACCCAGCTGACCGAAGGCCAGAGCCAGCGAGCCCAGGGCCAGCAATGCCTTGCCGCTGATGAGCGCCACCAGCCCCAACAGCACATTGCTCCAGCCGCCGCAGAGGTCGGCCACGCGCTGCAACAGGGAGGCAAGCCGTTTCAGCCCTTCAAAAAATCCTTCCACAGATGCCCAGACCTCGTTGAGGTTGAGCCCGTTCACCCATTCCTTAAATCCAGCGGACATGATGTCGCGCTGCACCTGCAGCCAGGCCTGGAATTTGTCCAGCAGTTTGGTCAGCGAGGGCAGGAAGGCAGTGCCCAGCGTAAGACCAAGCCCCCGGAAGGTGGCTTTGACACGGTTGATGGCGGAGCCGTACTCGAGGGCGGATTCGAGGGCCTTATCCGAGAGGACGAGCCCCAGTTCCCGAGCCTCTTTGCGCATGGCCAGCAGACCCTCGCGGCCATTCTTGAGCAGATCCAGGAGGCGGGCGCCTTCCTCGCCGCCCAGCTGGTTCATGATGCCCGCGGCCTTGCCCATCTCGCCAGCCTCGCGCATTTTTTTGACGCGGTCGGCCAGTTCCAGCAGGAGCGTATCCGCGTTCTTGAGCTCGCCCTTGGCGTTTTTGGCGCTGATGCCCATGAGCTTGAGCATCTCGATGTCGCCCTTTTCGCCGCGGGCCGCATTGACGGCCCGCTCCTGCAGGGTGAGCATCAGGCTGGCCAGCTCATCGGCCTCGGCTCCTGCCAGATTGGCAGCACCGGCGTACTCCTGCCAGTTGCCTGTGGACAGGCCTACCATACTGGCGAATTTGCTGGCCTCGGCGGCTGCCGTGGCAGCTTCGGTGCCCAGGGCGAAGGCGCCCCCACCGGCAGCGCCGAACAACAGGAACAGGCGCCCCGCCAGAGCGCCCAGACGCTCCAGCCCCGCCTGTCCCTGTTGCACCATGCCCTGAAGCTTGTCCCGCACGTTGCCGATGCTGCCGGAAAGGCGCTGCAGGCCCGTTACCCGGGAAAAGCGGCCCAGGGCCTGGCGAGCCTTCTCGGTGCGATCCCGGACCCCGTCCATAGCCTGCTCGATGCGGCGGAACGGTCCCGAGACACGCTCCACGGCATTGATGATCAGGTCAAACCGGCTCTGCTTGCCCTCGGCCATCAGTCATGCTCCATGAGTTTTTGCAGTTTTTTGGTTCGCTCAGCCCACCAGGCCAGATCTCGGGCGGTCATCCGCTCCAGCTCCGAGGGGGGCCAGTGGTACAGCCAGGCCAGCAGGGTCAGAGCGTCATCCCAGTCGGCTGGCCACTCCCGAAAAAAGCGCCGATAACGCCGGAGAGCTCGGTGAAATCGGACAGGTCCATAGTGTTGAGCACACTGGGCGGCAGGGCCACCAGGCGGGAGGCCACGGTGATGATGTCGTCGAACGTGAGCTCGCTGATCTTGACGCCGCGCAGATCGCCCGCCGTGGGGCGGCGGGTGATGCGCAGCTCGGTGATGGTCTCGGCGCCGTGGGTCAGCGGCACGGTCAGCTTGATGACGATGGGTTCCATATGACGCTCCCTAGTTGCTTTCCACGGCCTCGCGCCGCGATTCGAAACGCACGGCGATCTCGCCCTCATCCGTGCTGCCGCTGCCTTCGGAGGCAAACCAGGCATTGGAGAGGGTGACCACCTTGCCGTTGTTGAGCTCCAGCGTGACGGTGACGTTGTCGGCCGTCACCAGGGTCGCCAGATCCAGCTCATCGCTGTCCGTGACGGCCCCCTCGATAAAGGCCACCTGCGGCGTTTCCTTGTAGCCATGCACCCCGTCGGCGCCGATGATGGCGTCACGTTTGGGCTTGCCCAGATTGTAGGTATAGGCGCCCTTGGCGTCGTACTGCTTCCCGTCCACTTTGACGTAGATGATGCCTGCCCGCCGATTGTTGGTTCCGTTTCCCATATTCCTCACCTCCCCTTAGACGATGTGCCGGATCAGGGTCCCGGCCACCTCGAACTGGTTGACCAGATCAGGCCGCAGCAGCCAGTCCAGCCGGTTCTCGTTTTTGGCGTTGCGCTCGCAGAGCAGCGCCGCCTTGAATTGCTCGCTGCCTTCCACCAGCCCCATGGGCAGCCACGCATCCATGAAGCGGGCGATGGCTTCGGCCCGGCCCAGCTTGGGTGTCATGATGGGCTGGCTGGCGTCATAGCGGGCGGCATCGGCATCAGAGGCCAGCTTGTGGCGCGGGTATTTTGTCCTCAAATAGTTGTTCCAGTCGTAACGCAGGTAGGAGAGCGTCAGCGGGCTGTTGAGGGAGAGGAAGGCCTTGTCCTCGGCGCCCAGGTCGTTGAGGCGGTAGGTGGTGATGCACTTTTGCAGGCGCACCGTGCCGTCCGGAGCCACATAGCGGGTGGAGACGCCCTCGAAGAGAGCCTGGTTTTTCTCGGGGAAGTCGGTCCAGCGGTCGGCCGGAGCCGGAGCCAGGACGCCCGGCACCAGCAGGGTGTTGAAGCCCCGGGCCGGATCGCTGTTGCCGTAGTAGGCGATGACGCCCGCCGTGGCGGCCGCGTCCTCCCAGGGAGAGGTGGGGCTGCCCTCGGAGGCGAAGACAGTCAGATGCTTGTCGTTGCGCTCGCCCGCGAAGGTGGTCACGTCGCCATAGCTGCCGCGCTTGACCACGATGGCCTGTCCGTCGATCTGGCGCAGGGGGCCCCAGCGGTCCGCCAGCTTATCGCGCAGGGCGGCAAGGCTGGCGCTGTCCGTCCACGGCCAGGCGATGACGTGGTACTGGTCGTTTGCCATGGCCGCAATGACCGGAGCCGGATCAGGATTGCCGGCGCCGCCGGTCATCTGGGTGAAGCTGAAGGTCAGGCCGCCGGGCTTGTCCTCATCGTAGTACGAGATGCGCAGGTCGATATCGTTACCGCACTCGCCCTTGTGCCGGGCGGTCAGACTGACCTCGCCACCACTGAAGGTGGCCGTCACGGGCAGGCTCTTGTCGGCATTGATGGCGTTGGTCAGATTCTCGGCCACGACAGAGGCCTCTGCGGCCAGAGGCGCTGCGGCACGCACCAGCTTGCCGTTGATGTAGAGGCAGAGTGGCGCGGCGTTGACGCAGGTGCCGTTGATGGTCAGGGCACCCTTGGCGGCCGTACCTTCCTCGGCATCCTTGACGCCGATGGCCAACATCTTGGTGATGCTGTTGGCATTGAGGTAGGCGGCGCACATGGCGGCCAGCTGACTGCCCTCACCAAAGAGGGTGGCGGCCTGGGCAGCACTCATGGGACGTTGTACGGTCCCGGCCTCGGCCGTGCCGCTGTCGAGCATCTGCCCTACCATGAGCACGGTGTAGGGCATGAGGGCCGGATCATCAGACGCACCGGAGCCGTCGAATTCGGCATACGCAAAAGGCACGCGGACGGTATCGGGCAGGACGTTAAAGGCGATGGACATTTAGACCTCCTTGGCAGCGGGCTTGAGCTGCACATCACCGTCCTTGAGACGGCGCAGCCAGAACGCGGAACGGGGGACCACGGCACCCGTGGCCGGGAGATACTGGCCGGACTGCGGATCAGCGATGCGCAGGGGACGGCCATCGCGCACGGCGGGCACGACAAGCATGGTGGTGGGATGGGGCATCAGATCACTCCTGGTCAAAGTTTACCTGTGAGATCATGTCCACCCGGTCATCACCGGGGTGGACGTACCAGTCCGTGTGGGCCAGCAGAAAATCTGCCAGCTCCGGGGGGACCGTCGGCCAGTGGTATTCCAGGTCGAAATTCAGGGCGGCCACGCCGTACTCGCGGGCACCGTCGGTCACGATGCCCAGCTCGGTGCCGGTGTGGGTGATGGAGAGCAGAGTGTCCGCCGGGTGCGTACCGCGGACCAGCGGCAGGGGCTCGGGCAGACTGGCGTCCACGATGGCGCCCATGGCCCCGCCGATGGCGTCCAGGCGCAGCACGGCCCGCTCTGTCTGGAGGCAGAGGGCGTCCAGCGTGTCGTCCACGGCCTCCAGCTCCCCGCCCAGCAGCTCAACGGCCAGGGAGATGACCCGCTCCTGCGGTTCGGGCCGCGTATCGGACTCCACGCGCTGCTCGCTGACGGTATAGACACCGGCCGCCGGGAGCTCACCGCGGAACCAGTGCTCCATGCGGTTGGGCCAGATCCGGGCACCAATGAGAGCGGCCAGACCGTCATGCTCGCGCATGACCTGACAGACGGCCCGGCGGATGAGCGTGCGGGGATGGACGCCGCCCCAGGCGAACAGGACATCAGACATGGGCGGCCTCCAGCAGCCTGCACTCCATCAGGCCGTAACCGTCGTCCTGCGGATTCAGGACGCGGTAGGTACGGCCGCGCACGATGACGCGGTCCCGGGTGGAGAGGGGACGCCCCAGCGCCGCCTGCACATCGCGCAGGGGCACGTGCAGGGTGGGAGCCACGCTGACCACCGGTGCACTGGCAACGCCGGAGAGCGGCTCTGCTCCCGGGGTGGCGAACATGGCCCGCAGCTCGTGGGTGCTGCCGTCCTCGGTCACCAGGGTCACGCTGATCCCGGCGCCCAGAGGGGCCTGGAAGACCAGAATCGTGTCGCGGTGCAGGACCTGCTCGAATTGCGTAGGCTGGTAGTCATCAGGCATTTAGTCCTCCTGCAGACGCCGCACATGATGGTACAGGCGCTTGAGCATCCATGCGCTCTCTTCTCGAGCGATACTCGCCTCGTTCTCCGGAGAGCGGAAAAAGGCCATGAAGCTGGGGCCGTACAGGGGCAGCGGTTTTTCCCGGCCTTCCACGCGAGCCAGCACATGCCCCCTGGCAATCCACACCGCGGCCCGGCCCTTTTTCGTGGCCAGGATCTGTTTCTCGCCGCCGGGCTGGATGCGCCGCGCACGATTGGCCTTTAAGACCTTGACCGAGACATAGGTCTTGCCTTGCCGGGCGCCGAACTGCGACAGGGGCAACGATTGCCGGTAACGGAAGCTCAGACGGCCCTCGATGTTCCGGCCGCGCTGGCGGGCCTTGACGATCTTCATGGCGGCGTCGATATCGGCCTTTTTGACGTAGTAGGTGGCGCGGATCCCCTTCGAAAGGAAACTGCGCATATGCGTGAGCGTGTCATTTGTGGCCCGGACCACAGCCTGCCGGAGCCTGGACTCGGAGGCGATACTGTCTACCTCATCCCAGATCTCGGACAGCCAGTCCTGCCAGTCGGCATCGACACGATAGAGCTCAGGCATAGCTGATCTCGCTCTCCAGCATGGCCTGCATGACCTCGGCCCGCTCCTGGGCATGACCACGGACTACGCGCCAGTTGCTGCCCCAGAGGGTCACCCGTTCCTGGCCACGCAGACGTCGCCCGAGCTCCGTGGTACTGTACGAGATGCGCACCCGCAGGCGGGCATCCTGCTGGCCGATATGGTAGGCCAGCACCCGCAGGGTCTTGCCGTCCTCCGTCTGGAGCTCGCTGAAGCCCTTGTGGCCGCAGGCATCGAAAAATTCCTGTTCCGTCATCAGTCTTCTCCGTCACAGCGCGGTCTATGTTCCTTTTCCAACAGGGTCACGCGCACGTTGAGATCCTCCATGCCGTCGTAAAATTCCTTGTGGGCCTTGTCGTTTCGCTCGCGGTCCGCATAGAGCGTGGGACATTCACGCTGACGGGTCAGGATCTGGCGCATCAGTGCGATGAGCTCGCGCAGGCTCAGGCCGACAAAAAGCATCAGGAGGGCCCCCATGGCGGCAGAAACTTCCGCATAGGTCAGAGGTGCGGCCATATCACATCCCCAGGGTAAACAGGCCGGACAGACGCAGGAGCGGCCCCAGGATGAGCTGGGCCACATGCATGGGCCTGTCGGGATCAATGATGGTCAGGGCCAGATCGACAGCGGCCAGCAGCGCGAACAGACACAGGATCGCCAGCAGCGCCATACGCAGCGGCCGGGGCAGGCGCATCCGGGGGCGCGGTCGCCCATTCCAGCCGCTCGCCTGCCAGCCATCCCAGCCGCAGCCGTCCCGGCTCCAGCGGTCATCCTGCCAGCCACGGGGCATCCGGTCGCGCCTGGTATCATCATCGGGATCAGGACGGATCATGCAGGGCCTCCATGCGGCGCACATAGGCCCGCAGCGCACGTTGACGATCACGGCAGGCGTTCCACGCCGCCTCTACGGTCAGCACATAATCGACATAGGCCCGCCCGGCGTCATCCGCCCGGCCCGCGGCAATGGCGGGCAATACCTCCCGGGAGATGGCCGGGGGCGGGCAATCTTCCAGCAACTCAGGGGGCGGGCTCGCCACGACCAGCCTCGATGGCGTCGAACAGGCGGTCATACTCGCCAAAACGCTGCTCAAGAGGCAGATCAGCAGCAGCCTTTGCAGCACGGGCATATTCCCGCTCCTTTTCAGCCGCCTCCCGGCGGGATTTTTCCAGCTCGGACAGGGCGCTTTCCGTGGCCCTGGTCTGGGTCGTACCTATATGCAGGGACTCCCGCAGTTGTTCGGCCTCTTCCCGGGCCACTCCCAGGTAGTAGACGGCAAGCCCTGCTGCCAGCAGGGCGCCGACCAGCCCCATGGTCTGCAGCGGGCTCACTGGATCTCTCCCGACCAGATGCCCAGCGCTGTACGCAGGCACCATACGGACCGGCGATCCCAGCCCAGCCCGTACTTGGGATACTTGGAGCGTGTGCCGTAGTAGCGCAGGCGTTGCGCAGTCAGCTCCACCAGCAGCTCGCCGGGATCACAGCGACCGATGGCCTCCCTGGTCTCGGCGCCGATGATGCCATCCACGGCCACGGAACAGCCCAGCCCTCGCAGCGCCTGCTGCAGCAGCTTCGGGGCCGCCCCCGGGCCGGGATTGAAGACCATGTCCGCATAGATGAAGCCCAGCGCATCGGGCAGCAGGTGGCAGCCATTGCCGCGCCAGTAGACGCGCTCCCATACCTGGCGGGCGTCCTCGCGTTCCAGGAGACGCACATCGGCGGCATTGATGTAACCATCCCCATTTTTGTCCGGCAGGACATCCCGGTTGTAGTTGAGGGCCAGACCAAATTTGGTGGGCCCCCCCGCGTCGTCGGGGTCATCGGTGTAGGTGGCGTTGCCTTCCGCTCGCATGCAGAAATCGAAGGCCAGGTCTATCAGGCGTGATTGATCCATAAGGACTCCTGTGAGGGTCGCGTCCCCGGAGGCACGCGACCCGGTGCGAGGAGGGGTGGTGGGTTAGCTGCCCTGTTCGGCTGCGGCGGCAGCAGCGGCAGCCGCAGCGGCCACGCCGTAGCCAAAATTGATACGGCAGAGCACAGTGGCGTCATTGGCCTGGGCATCGGCCCAGGCCGTGCCCACGAACTGCGTCCCGGACGTCGTGGTCAGCGTGTTGTCACTGGCCAGGTACAGGGGGGCGCCCTGTTTGGGGGTCTCGCTGGCCTTTTTGGGCAGGGCAAAGACGCCCTCCACTTCGCAGGCCCCCTCGACATTCGCCGGGATATCGGTACTGGCCACGGCCACCATGCCGGTGAGCACGACCAGCTCACCGCCCAGCACGGCCTTGCTGGGAGTATGGTGGATACAGCGGCCCATGGAACGGGAGTTTTGCATGTTGTCCTCCTTTGCTATGCCGTGGCCTTGGCGAGAGTGATCCAGCGCAGGGCCTTGGCGCCCACGTCCATGCGGACCTTGGTCTCGAAGCCATCGGTGTCGAAATTGTCGCGGCTCTCGATGTAGGGAGCCTGCACGCCGCCCAGGAAGAAGACCTTGACCGTGGATCTGGCCGCGGCCAGATACCATGTGGTCGCCGCATCCAGATCCAGACGACGGTCATAGATGCGCCGGAAGAATTCACCGCCATAGGGATTATGGACCAGCGGCTGTGCCTGCGTGCCCACCACCGGCCCGCCGGTGATCTGCGTATTGAAGAACGACTCGCAGGTGGTCTTGAGGGCGATGGGCGCGATGAAGAAGCGGGGCTGGATGGTGACCACCCTGCCGAAGCTGTCCTGCTGCAGTTCCATGCCGGTGACCACAGCGCCCAGATTCTCGACCGTGGGCGCGCCGCCCTTGCCGGTGAACAGGTTGTGGTGGGCGCTGTCGAACAGGGGCTTGCCGTCCCCCATCTTGAGGGCCACATCGATCAGGGCAGCGTAGGCCACATCACCCACCAGAGCGGCGCAGGCTTCGCCGTACATTCGCGGCATGTCGGTAAGGGCGCCCAGATCGTCGTTGATGATGGCCTGACGGGAGATCACCAACTTGCGGCCGAAGGTCTCCACGCGGTATTCCTCGGCATTTTCAGCCAGACGGCCGTCGGTGTATTCGCCGTACTCGGGGATCTTCTTCAACGCCACGTCGCCTTCCAGGCCCAGGGCCTTGCCCGCCTTGAAGTCCGTGGCCGTGCCGGTCTCGCACCAGTCGCGCCAGGTCTCGGGGGCTTGCTCGTAGGCCTCCATGAGCGTGCGGCGGCTGGTCTCCACCAGCAGCTGGGGCATGTCCGTGGTGGTCAGGGCGCGGCCCACGATGGTGCGGATGTCACCACCGGCACGCTGTCCGGAGCGGATCACCATCTCGCGGGCGATCTCGCGCAGGGTCAGGCCCTGCAGTTCATCAGCACCGGGAGCGGGCTTTTCCAGCTTGGTGCCGCAGCGCAGCAGCAGGCTGTCCTGCACGGCAGCACGGAAAGATTCCTTTTCAGTGCGGCCCACGCTCACGACCTGGTAGCCGGGCCCGAAATTCTGGCGCTGTGCCACGATGTCCTCCACCTGTTTGCGGGCACGGCCAAGGCTCATGCCCGAGGAAACCAGTTTGTCTTCCTGATCCGGGGAGAGCTGGAAGCTCCGGGCCAGTTCCCGGATACCGCGGATGCGCTGGCGCTCCAGCTGCTGGCCAAAACGCTGACGCTGCCCCGGGGTAAGGCTGGCCATGAGCCTGGCCAGCACGGCGCTGCGGCAGGCGTTTTTGTCATCACCGCCCTCGCGCTGGGCATCTTCCGGCTGCTGGGGATCTTCACGGCCCTCCTGTTCGGCCTCGGCTTCGTCCAGCAGGGCGCCCAGGTCGTCTACCAGCTGATCCAGCTCGGCATCGTCGAGCTGTTCAGGCTCCACCGTGGTCCCGGAGCCATCCGTGACCACGGCCTGGCGGGGCTCTTCTTCAGGCGCAGGCTGTTCTTCAGGATCTTCACGCAGCCCCAGCAGGGCGCGCAGTCTGGCCGCGATCTTGCCGCGCTCATGCTGCCCGGATTCCTTGGACATGACTCTCTCCTTTTTGCCCTTCCGGGCAGGTTGCAAGTTGTTGATGGCAGAACGCATCTTGGCAAAACTGTCCGCGCCGATGGGCACACAGGACAGCTCCAGGAGGCGCCACTGCGTGGTCACACGCAGCGGACCTTCGTAGGTGACCCCTTCGATGACGGCCACCTCGCCCGCCCGGATGCGCTGATACGCGATCACGTCGTAGCCCACGGACACATCGGTGAGATGCCCCTCCACCACCTTGCGGAACGGGGCCTCGCCGTCCGGGGTGGCCGAGAAGACGGCCCGGCCCACCAGCTGCGGACCCTGCGGTCCGTCTTCCACACGGATGTGGTCAAAGCTGCCCACGATGTCCCCGGCATGCTCGCGGCTGTGACAGTCCAGCAGGGGCACCCGGCCGGACTCGGGTATCTGGCAGCCGCTCATGAGCAGGACCTCGCGGATGGGCTGCCATTCCTCAAAGTCAAATACGGTGACGGGTGCCTGGGTGGAGGCCACCACCTCCACGGATCGGGCTGATTCGTCCAGCGTCAGCGGGCGCCCATCGCCCAGAGGGGTTGCACGGGTGACAAACGACATGGGGATGCCTCCTATTTTTCGGCGCTCTCGCTGGCGCCCAGCTTGGCGGGGTTATTGGCCAGCGAGGTACTCACGGCGCCGGTGGTGGCATCGATGCCGTGCGCGGCACAGAGACGGGCCCAGGCGGCGCGCTGTTCCACCACTTCCTCGGGGTCACGACCATCGCCAAGAATGACCATCTGGGGAGACAGGATGCCCGCGTTGATGCCGTCGATCTGCGCCTTGCCGTCGCGCAGGGGGTCCACGCTGGGCATGCCCGCGGGTATCCACATGGCCCGCTGATAGCGGCTTTTGTCCTGCCAGTAGCCGGGCAGGTAGTCCTGGGTCAGCGCCTCGCAGTCCAGCCAGCGCCGGAACACGGGGCGGATGAGATGCTGCTCGGCCCGGAACTGGTGGGGCACCAGGAACATGGCAAAGTCGTTGCGGCTGGCCTTGCTGGTGGAATAGTTGATGGACGTGTAGTCGCCGGAAAGGATCTCGTAGGGCAGGTCCATGCAGATGGCGACCATGCGCAAGGTATGGCGCACGAAACGGTCGAAGCTGTCGCCCGGACGCTGGCTGGGCGGCGCGAAATTTACCTGCTCGCCGTCATTGAGGTACTCGACGGTCATGTCCTCGAGGCTCTCCACCTCTTCGCGCAGCGCCCTGGAGATGCCGCCCGGCGTACGGGTGAGCTGGGAGAACTGCGGATCGCCGCTGCTCACGAAGGCCAGCCACTTGGCGGCCATCTTGGCCGCGCCCAGCTCTGCCGAGGTGTAGTCGTCCATGTCCCTGGCCATGAGGATGGCCGGAGCAAAGGGCGTCACGCCGCGCAGCTGGCCGGGACGCAGGGTCTGAAAACCGTGCAGCACGTTGAAGGCAGGCTCGCGCCACGTCCGCAGCTGGCGCTCCCAGCCGAAGACGGTCTGGAAATGATAGGCCAGGGGCTCACCGGTCCAGATGTCGTACTCGATGCCCTGCCAGATATCGCTGTCCGGTTCCTGACCTTCGATGCGCCAGCTGGACAGGTTCTCCGGCTCGTAGATCTGCAGGCCCAGCAGACCGCGGCGCCTGTCCCGCGGGCGGGCAAAGCGCAGCAGGTACTCGCCGCACTCGCACTCCTGCCGCTTGCAGAGCTGCTGGATCTCGTAGAAGTGCAGGCGGCCAGCCACATCGGCATGCTCCATCCAGGCCCGGAAGCGATCCTCGATGCGCTTGCGGGTGGGTATGTCCGGACTCCCGTCGGGCAGGGTGGCCAGCGACTGGAAGCGGGCGCCGCTCCCCACGGTGAAGGCCACCATGGCATTGACGGCGCGGGCGAAGGGCGGGAAGTTGCGCACGAGGTCACGCACGCGGGCGCGCATGCGTCCACTGTCCATGCCCAGCAGCTGGTTGAAATCCGCGTTGGCGGGCATCCAGTTGCCGATGCCCCGCGGACTGGCCGCTCCGCTGTAGCCGGAGCGAGCCTGCCGGGCCTGCCTGCCGATGCAGCTAAGGGGTGGCCGCCGGGCGGCCCTGCCGACAGGACGCATCATCCCCGCCCTCCGTTCCGGGCCACGCGCCGAGCCCGATAGGGCGCGATGCCGTCTTCCTTGTCCGCCTCGCGCTTGACCCAGTCCAGGAGGGCGCGGAAGTCGTCAAGGCTGCGATAGGCGAAACTGCGACCGGCGATGGAGTAACTGCCGAACTGGCGGAACGCAGGAGACTGCAGGTCCTCCCGCATCTTTTCGTAGAGATCTCTCCAGTATCCGGGCATAAAAAAACTCCATGCAAAAATCTTTCAGACTTTTGCATGGAGTTAGCAGATTCTAGCGAGAGATGTAAACGATTTCCGATTTTGTCCGGTTTTGTCCTATTTTGTCCGGTTTGGGCCGGTCATCACCGGGATGCACTGCGCAGGCGTTCGCCGTATTCACGGGTCGCAACAGCGATGACTCCGGAGCGGCTGAGGCCGAGTTCTTCTGCAACAGCGTCGATATGAGCGATAACAGAAGGTCTGAGAGAGATAGTGAGACGCACAGAGGCCGCTTTGACAGCCTTTACCGCCGGTTCAAAAGAGACATACTGCCACAATGTACCTTCAGACAAGGTATAGCCTTCTTCCCGTGCTTCCTGTTCATCATGCGCCTTGCAGGCGGACAAGGTGGAAGGTTCGGGAAGCATCTCTCCATCGGCAATCATTCCGGCCACATGCAGGGAGACAGCCTCCTGTGCCATACGCAGGGCGTCTTCAAGGTCCGTGCCCTGGGTGACGCAGCCGGGCAGGTCGGCAAAGGTCACGTCGTAACGGCCGCTGCCGTCATCATGCGGGTCAAGAGTCGCCACGTAGTACATAAAACCTCCTCGGAGGGAGCAGGGCGGGCGGGGCCCTAGCCCCGCCGCAGCTTCAGACCGCTCTGCTTCTCGATGCTGATGATGGTCTTGATCTTCAGGTCCTTGTTGGGATGGGGAACCGTCACTTTTCCGGGGCGGTCAGGATGTTTGAAGTGCCAGTGATCGCCTTGGGTCGCCACATGTTCCCATCCAGCCTCTTTGAGCATCTTGATGATTTCTCTGCTGGACAGCATCGGTGTCCTCCGTATCTGGATAGTGCCGTTTTTGAGGAAAAAAGGCAAGAATATTATGCAAAAATTACATACTTTTTACATAATGCATGCCAAGTCCAGATACCAGATGCGGCCACCGCGACGGTGACGGACGAAGCGTTCCTGCAGCAGGGCGCCCAGGCGCTTCTGGCTGGGCAGGGGCTCCTTGCTGCGCTGGTTCCACCAGACGCGGAAATGGTCGTACACGGCCCCGGCCGTGGTCTTGGCGCCCTTGCTGTTCCGGCAGCACTCCCGCATAAAGTCCCGGATCAGCCCGGCTTCCTTGTCCGCAGGCAGAAGGGGCTGCTCCGGCGTGCTGGCCACCAGCTCGCAGCAGCGGCAGAAGATGCTCTCCACCTCGGCCATGCTGGAGGCGCCCATAAGGCGGGCGCACTGCATGGCGCTGCCGAGGATGCGTTCCCGCAGGGCAGGGCGCAGGCGCAGGGCCGCCGGATTGAGGTCCACGGGCCGGCTGCCGGAGCGCCCGGGCATCTCATAATGGCCCTTGCGGCGCAGGGCGGGCAGGACCTCACCGGCCAGCCACTTTTGGAAGGGCAGGGCACGGGGCTTGTCGCTGCGGGCCACGAAGAAATAGAGACCGGGCTCGGACAGGAACCACGTCTGCTTTTCTCCAAAGCTGGTCACAACGGATGTGACCAGCTTCCATTCTTCGGGGACATGGGCAATACGGGCGCTACCGTTCCACTGGTGGCCCAGCGCCAGGGCGACGTCCTTGGCCACGAACCAGGGCTCGCCGTTTTCGTCAAGGCGGGAGCGGACGAGGTTGTCCTCAAAAGCAAAGGAAACGAGATTCGACATAGCAGTTCTCCTTGAGGTTTCCCGGCGCGCGGATATGCTGCCGGATACCCCAGAATAACATAAAAAGTATGAATAATGTCAATAAATTATTGCCATGACCATAGGCGCGATGGTCCTGTGACGGTCCTGCCCGCCGCATGCGTCCATCTGTCCGACATGACAGACGGAAAAAGACAGACAGGACCATAGGACCATCAGACGGAGAACGTGCTATTGCGGCCGTTGCGAAGGGGAAAGGGGAGCGGCTTGGGCCAGAGCGGCATCGTTGTGGGCGATGAGCCGTTCCTGCAGGTGCAGGACGATGCGGCAAAGCCGCTCGTGGTGGGTCAGTTGCTGATGGAGAGCCTGTTCAAGCTGATGGATACGGCTTTCAAGCTGGGCAATGGTAGGTTGAGCCATAAGGCACCTCGTGTGTAGTTGGGATTTGGGTACAAAAAAAGGCAAGGTGACGCTCCCCGGCTACACACAGCCGCCGGTCCTCACGGATACCGGACGTCGCCTTGCCAATATGTACTCCACACCCAGCAGGTGCGCAGATGGCAAAACAAAAAAGACCGCACTTTTCGCCGTGTGGGGCACGGCAAAGGCGACGGTGACGCCTGTGTGTATTAGGGGAATTTCAGGGTGCCTGAAGCGGGGAGAGGTGTCAAGGGGCGGGAGAAAATCGTTGCTCCGCCGGAGGGGGCTAAACGGAATATGACCCTTCACCGAGGTGGTCACAACGGATGTGACCCCCCGCCACGTTCCAGCCATTCCCGCAGGCGGGCTTCGTCGGCACACCAGCGGCCGCCGATCTTGCCAGCGGGCAGGCCGTACCGTGCCACATAGCGCAGCACGCTTTTTTCCGAGCAGCGCAGGGCGGCCGCGATCTCGCGCAGGCCGTAGAGCATCCGTCCCTGTTCCACGCGCATGGCCGAAGCGCCGGATGTGTGTCCGTCCGTGGTCGTGAATGCCATAGTTCCCTCCCTTACCATCTGTGGCCCGCAGCTTCCAGCTGCGGGCGTTTCTTTGCCCTGGGCCTCGGTGTTTCGCTCTGCATCCGGGCCTGTGCCTGCAATTGCAGTATGTAGTGCGGCAGGCTGGGCGTCCACGACGCATCCGCTGCAGCGGCAGACAGCACAAGGCAGTCCAGCAGGTGGTTGTCCTTGTGCTCCCGGACCCAGACGAGGTTCCCGTTCTTGCGCACCATGCGCTCTGCCGACAGCTGCGAAGCCAGCGTTTCATCAGCCCCGGCATGGAAGCGCAGGGGCTGGCGGCTGTCCTGGTTGAGCATGCGGCCCATGTCCGTGGTCTTGAAGGCGCCGCTGTCGATGAGGTAGAGCCGCAGGCCGCCGGGGATGGGGCGTCCATTGTGCGGCATGCGCTCACGGACGACCCAGCGTACCGGTGCGGCCTGCGGGCGGCTGGCGCCCTTGCAGGCATGGACCACGCCGCAGCCGTTGGCCCGCACCCACATGTAGACTTCTTCCGTGCGGGTATAGACGCCCTCGGTCTCGGTACCGCCGGAGTCGATGCAGGCCCGCCAGATGGGCATGCGCTCGCCCACGTCGCTGCCGTCAGGCCCCTGCACCGGGTAGTAGGTGTCGAAGACCAGGGCCTGGACGTCATCCCAGCTGCCCAGGTAGCCGTAGTCGATGACATAGCTGGCCATGGTCGGCATCCACGCCCGGACCAGATACCAGAAGCCGCGCTTTTGCACGTCGATGCCGCAGGTCAGGGCCACCGCGCCGTGAGGCACCGTGCGCGGCGGCAGGTGCGGATCACGGAGCTCCAGCAGACGGTCCACATCGGTCTGGAGTTCCACCGGCGACCACGGCATGCCCAGGTCGTCATTGTGGTACTGGCGCTGCTGGGCCGGGTCATCGCTTCCGGCCAGGATGCGCCGGGCCGCCAGATCCGAGAGGCTGACGAAACGGGACAGGACCGCGGGCAGGTGAAAACCGATGCTGCGGGCATCGCGGACGTCCGGACCGGGTTCGAAGGCCGCCCCGGTCCAGACATAGGGGCGCCAGCGCCCGGAGGCCACAGCCAGGTCGCGGGCATGATCGCTCCAGAGGTACTGGCAATGCGGGCAGCGGTACCGCGCCAGTTTGCGGGAGCGGATCAGGCGCGGGTCCGTCTCTCCGTCGGGGACCACGATCCGGTCCACGTCCATGAGGTGCTGATGACGGCAGGCAGGGCAGACCACCTCGTAGCACATGAGCTGGTCCACCTGTCTGGTGATGCCTGTCCAGATGGACGAGCTTTCGTCCCCCTTGGGCTGGCAGGCCCGGATGATCTTGGCGAAGTCGCCGTAGGAGCGCGTGCGGCCCTTGAAATCCTCCAGAGGGGAGGAGTCCCCGCTGCGGCTGTAGAGGTCCTCTTCGTCCACGAACAGATCCTGCACGGTGATGGACGCGCGCTGGCTGGGAGATTCGGCCGTGGCCAGCTCGATGCTGGTGCCGTCCTTGAGCAGGATGTTCTCCCGCCGGTACTTGGCTACCATGCGCCGCAGCACGGGGCTACCCTGGAGCATGGGCCGCAGCTTCTTCTCCACCACGCGGTCGCGGGACTCGCGGGTGGGCATGGCCAGCATCTTGATGCCCGGACGGTAGTCCATGGACCATCCCAGGCAGGCATAGAGCAGCAGCGTCTTGCCTACCTGCAGAGAACCGCAGACCACCACCTCGCGCACACCTGGACGTGAGTAGGCGTCCATGGGACCGCGCAGGAAGGGCGATACATCCAGCCGCAGCGGGCTGCCGCGGTAGATGCCGTCCTGCACGATCAGGTACTTGCTGGCCCATTGCGAGACGGTCAGTTTTTCACGCCGGGCAAATACCCGGCGTTCGGCCTCACAAAACCGGATCTTCACGCATCCTCCTCACCCGGCGCGTCCGCATCCGCGCCGTCGTCTTCTTCGTTGACCACAAACTCCCTCTCGCCGCTCCAGGCATCCATCCAGATCTCCGTGGTCTCCATCCACCACTGCACCAGCTCGCGCAGCCGGCCTTCGTCGCCGCCCACCAGATGGATCAGGGTGGCGCCATGCAGGTGGATGAAGTTGCGCACCTCGTTTCGGAAGAACAGGGCACGGGCGCCCAGATCTCGCTCATGTTCGGCCCGGGGCATGAGCAGGCCCTGTTCCTTCTCCAGCTTCAGGCGCGCCCGCTCCGCCTGGTAGCGCTTGAGCTGCGCGTCTGCCGACAGACGACTGGTGGTGGCATCGGCCAGCTGCCGGTCCGCCACCTGGCCGGCTGGCGTCAGATTGGCATTGGCATAGCCCAGCAGGGCAGTCTCATCGAACCAGCCTTCCGGGGTCCGGGGGACCTTGCGGGCCTTCACGTCCCGGTTGAACTGGCTCTTGCTGCATTTGTAGCCCGCGTCCTTCAGGTAGGCCACGGCATCCAGCTGGGTTTTATAGACGCGGGCAGTGCCTCTTTCCCTGTCGTTGTGTTCCTGCATGGTGCCTCCCTTTATGAGCCTTTTGCATCGTCGTACAGCGCTTGCCAGACCCACTGGCCGAAGCGCCGCAGCCAGCCCATGAGCCGGGCCTGATCTCGCTGTGGCCATCGCTCCTGCCCGTAGATCTCGTAGTCGCCGTCACTGGTGGGCCGAGCCTCCAGCCCCGCCCGGGCCAGTACCTGAAGGCTGTCGCGCGGGCCGATGGGGTGGGTCAGCCACTCCACACCGCCCCATGCCCCGGCAGCCGTCGCTTTTTTCTTCCCGCCCCCCTTGTCGTCCATCCGTCCAGCGCCCATGGTCTCACGGGCCTGCTTTTTTTCCGGGGCAGGGGCCACAGGGAGGGGGGCTGGTGCCTCCTGCACAGGCGCAGGCGCGAAAACAGGAGGCAGCCCGATGCGTATCCAGTCCGCCAGATTCCAGCCTTCCCGGAAGGCGTCCCCGGGGTCTTTGCCCTTGGGGACCGGCCAGCGGCGGGCCGTGCGGTAGGTCCTTGCCCAGAAGGGCATGCCCTTGGCCCCGGCCCGCTGTCCCTTCTCGTCCGGCTGGTCGAAGTCCAGCGCCACGAGGATGCAGAGGGCACGGCGCAGCACGGCATGGGCTGCCGCATCCGGACGCCCCATGTTGGTCCCGGCAGCGAAGGCCCCCACGTCCAGCCCGGCGTCCATGGCCGCCGCCACGCAGGCCATGGCGTGCAGCTCCGCCTCCACCACCACGAAAGCCCGGGCCTCGGGCCGCAGCAGCAGCGGGCGCATGCTGGAGCCCGGCACCACCACGTACTTCATCTCCGCCCCGAAGCGTTCCCGGGCCTCATCCGTGCGCCGGATGCGCAGGCGCCGTACCGCGCCGTCTTCGGTCAGGGCGGGGACTACCAGCCCCGCGGGTATCCAGAGGGACTTCTTTCGGCCGCGGGCATTGGTCTCCGGCGGCAGGCCCCAGGCGCCGCGATCCCGGTGGTAGCAGTCCTTGCCGTTCTCTCCAGGGAGCCAGCCCAGGCGGAAGCGTTCCACCGCATCGGGGAAGATCCCGCGCATGGCCAGCCACATCATGCGATCTTCGTCAGCCAGCAGCTTGGCATGGGCATAGTCCAGCAGCTTGGCGGCGTGCTCCTGCCAGACCGGGCCGGGATCGGCAGGCGTGGGGGAAGGCTCCCACGGGCGCTCCTCCTTGTCGGCCCTGGGCATGATGCTGGTGGGGGCCGCCGTCCTCTCCACGCCCAGACGGCGGCAGGCTTCGGTGTAGCTCAGGCCCTCGAACTCGCGCAGGAACTGGATGCTGTCGCCGCCCTTGTCACACTGGCGGCAGTACCATGTCCCGCCTTCGCCCTGGGCAGGCCAGAAGCGGAAGCGGTCCTTCCCGCCACAGGCGGGGCAGGGACACGCCCATTCGCCGCCGTGGGTCCCGGCCACCTTGACGGCCTTCAGGCCGCGATCCTGGATGAGGCTTTCAATCATCACCAAGCTCCTGCCAAGGTCTTGCATGGTCATGGTATTCAACATGCTGTTTTTTAAGTCTGTTTTTTTAAATCAGGAGTATGGGACCATGATGGTGTAAATTCATGATGAAAAAGCGCTGGCGCGCATACAGGGGAAATTCACAGCCGAAAGGTCACATACTCCTACAGCCGAAGAATCTGCTTTGATGTAAAGCAGTTAGGTCAAGGACGGTCAAAAAAATCCGCCCGCGATGGGCCTGCAATGGTCCCGCTACTCTTCCTGGTCCAGCTCCAGCTGGGCGTGCGGAGAGACGCTCACCCCAAAATAGTAGTAGGTGCCCCCCTTCCGCTCGCGCTGGAAGCGCTCCAGCATCATCTTGCCGAAGGCCTTCTGAGAAATGGTCTTTTTGGCGGACACGTTGCGCTTGAACCACGCGCAGAAGGCATCGTAGAGGTCTGACGCCTTGGACCGGATCTCTGGCTGGCCTTCCTGCTGCAGGTCGCAGCATTCGTCCACGAAGTCGGCCAGCAGATCCTCGTCGCGCCGGTACTCCGAGGTTGCCTCGCGAACTTTGGCCGGAGGCGCGATGCCCACGCGCTGCCACTCCAGACAGCCGCGTACCAGCCATGCCGCTATGCCCGGCAGCTCCTGCAGCAAGCGGTCCTTCAGCCCCTTGTCCATGGGGCGCTCGTTCTCGTTCTGCGGCTTGCGATCCACAAAGGACAGGGGGAAGTCCACCAGCAGCAGGCGCTCCCAGAAGGCAAAGTCGCTGGCCGGAGCATGGGGCTTGTGGTTGGTCAGCAGGGCCAGCAGGTGGGTGGGCGCGAAACTGACGTTGCGCTTGTCGTGCGGATAGCGGCCCGTCAGGGTCTCGCCGCCGCTGAACCACTTCACGCGGGCCGGGCTGAATCGCTGGCCCTCGTCAGTCTCCGAGGCAAAAACGATACGCAGACCGCGCAGGGACATGATGTCCGGGCTGGGCCCGGCGGCACTGCGGTTCTTGCCCTGGTCGAGCAGCATCTCGGACTGCACCGGTCCGGCCAGAGCCGTGGTGGCGTTCTGTCCACCGAGCACGGTCTGGATCACCTCGGTCATGATGCCCTTGCCGTTGCGGCCACGCCCGAACAGCACCAGGAAAATGTGCTCGCGGGCCAGACCGGTGACGCCATACCCGAAGACGCGCTGGAGGAAGGCGGCCATCTCCGGGTCATCACCCATGATCTCGGTGACGAAGTGCTTCCAGTGAGGGCAAGGGGCATCGATGCCCTGCCACTCCACCGGGCTGCTTTTCACCAGCCAGTCATCGGGACGGCCCGGGCGCATCTCCCCCGTGCGCAGGTCCACAACGCCATTCGCCATGGGCAGCGACCACGGGTCTCGGTCGATCTCATCACCAGCGATGGCCAGCGGGCTCTCCAGATTGGTCTTGGCAAATTCGAGACAGCGCTTGCGCCCGGTCTCGGTTCGCAAGCGGGCAGCTCGGGCCTTCATCTTCTCGGCCTTGGCCTTGAGACGTCCAGCCGACTCCTTGTCGCCGTCGCGTTCGGCATCCTTAGCCAGCCGGTCAAAGTGAGCCCCGGTGGTGTAGTAGGCCTGAGCCACATGCTCCACATCCGCCCGGGCCCGGTGTCCCTTCTCGATGAGATCCACAGACCAGTGGTGCCCGGACCACCAGATCCACTCGTCTGCCTGGCCCACATAGGCATGGCGGCCCTTGAAAAGGTAGGCGAACAGGAGACCGTCGCCCAGCTCGTTGGCATAGAGGCAGCGTTCCACAAAGTCCGGCTTCGGTATGGGGAGGCCATGCTTGTCCAGCTTGGGACCGTCGTTGGAGGGCTGGCCCTGCTGTTCTTCGGCGATGCGTTCCTGCACCTGCTGCAGCATTTCCTGATCGGTCATTGGATCACCTCGGTGGCGTTGTTATCGGTCAAAGGGCGTGCGTGGAGACGGGGAGCCGCCGACGCTACAGCGCCGGAGAATCTTCCCGGATTCCCACGGAAAATTTCCAAAAAAATCCCGCGATTCTTAGGAGTCGACAGCCCCGCATGAGAGGGGGGCCGGAAAAGGACCCGGAGCCGCTGCAGCAGCGAACAATGCCGCAGGACCATGCTGGCCAGCTTTTGGGTCAGGGGGGAGAGGGGGGCCGGGGGAAGGCGCTCCCCCTGGGCGGGCTGCGCCCGCAAAAGGTCGCGCCCGCATACTCCTATGGACGGGGCGCCTTCTGTGAGCACAGAGGGCACCTCGCGGCGGAAAGCTGCGGGCGCACAACAAGATGCCAACCAAGTGCGCAAGGCGAAGCCACTGCACATGGGTGACAAGTGGGTGACAAAACTCCAAGCGGAGCCAGAAAAGAAAAAGACGGTTACTCGCGAATGGCGCGTAACCGTCTGATATTCTTGTGGCGCGCCCGGGAGGATTCGAACCCCCGGCCAAGAGCTTAGAAGGCTCCTGCTCTATCCACCTGAGCTACGAGCGCGTGCTGTCCTTATAGGTGGCAAGCGTCTGTCCGTCAAGAGGGGGCAGCCTGCCATGGTCCATGCGGTGGGGCAGGGGGCGGAACTCCTTGCCTGCCCCTGTCCGAAGCCGAAGCGCCGGCCATCCATTTCTTCCTGCCCCGGGAAGGAACGGGCAGTATGTGCGCCATGTCCCGGCCGCCCTTGTGTTCCGCATCCAGGCGTGGCAAATTCTGTACTTACCGATAGTTTTTTACTGTTCCAGGCACGCGGGAGGTCCCATGAATTTTCAGGAAAAGTGGCGCAAATTGCTCCTTCCCCTGCGCTACGGGGGCAGCGGGGTGGATTTCAAGAAGCTGGACCCGGCCCGCAGCCCGTTTTTGCAGGATCGGGACCGCATCATCTATTCCAGTTCGTTCCGGCGTCTGGCCCGCAAAACGCAGGTGCATCCGCTGGTGCGTAACGACCACATCCATACGCGCCTCAGCCATTCGCTGGAGGTCAGCAGCGTGGGGCGTTCGCTGGGCGCCATGGCGGGCTATTTTTTGCGCCGCCGGGACGAGCTGCCAGAGTATGCCGCGCCGGAGTTTCCCGGCCAGATCCTCGAAGCCGCCTGCCTGGCCCACGACATCGGCAATCCGCCTTTCGGCCATGCGGGCGAGTTCGCCATCCGTGACTGGTTCGGGGACCCGGCCAACCACACTTATGTGAATGCGCTGGAGGAGACGCATCAGAGCGATTTCCGCTGCTTCGACGGCAACGCCCAGGGCTTCCGGGTGGTCAACGTGGTGGAGAACAACCGCGATCAGGGCGGGTTCCGGCTTACCTATCCCACGCTGGCCAGCATGGTCAAATATCCGTGGGATTCCTGGCAGTCCCGTACGCGGAGCGGCAAGTGCAAGTTCAACTACTATCAGGCCGAGGCGGGCATCTTTGAAGAGGTGTTTTGCGCTCTGGGGCTGAAAACGCGCCGGGGCGACTTTGCCCGCCATCCGCTCTCCCTGCTGGCCGAAGCGGCCGACGACACATGTTACCGCATCGTGGACATGGAAGACGCCCGCGAGCTGGACATCATCACCCTGGCGGACATCCTGAAGGTGGTGGAGCCTCTGGCCCCGAGCCTGAAGCTCGACCCGCAGCGGTTGGAAGATATGGGGTCCGACCGGGAGCGGGCCGGGTATGTGCGGGCCCGTGTCATCGGTCACGTGACCGCGAGCCTGTTCGAGACCTTCGCCGCGCAGTACGAGCGCATCATGCGGCGGGAGTTCGAAGGTCCGCTCATGGATATGGCGCCGGAGGACGTCCGGGCCTATATGGACAGGGCCAAAGAGATCTTCAACGGGCGCATCCTCAAGAACAGTCACAAGACGGCGCTGGAGATCGGGTCCTACAGTGTTTACAAGCGCCTGCTGGATACCTTCATCCCGGCCTGCCATCGCCGCATCTGCGATCCCGGGCGGCTCACCTACAAGGAGCAGCAGGCCTTGCAGCTCATGGGCGGCCATGCGCCGCGCCGTGAGGATGACCTGTACGTCTCCTATCTGCGGGTGCTGGATTTCATCACCGGCATGACCGACCAGTACGCCAGCTTCGTGTCCACCCAGTTCCTGGGCACGTCCTGCTAGCGGAGGCATCTTTTACAGGGCCAAAGGCCCCGAAAGCCGGAGGGCAGGGACCAGATGGCCCGCCCTGCCGGTTTCCTGCCGTTGCGCCCTGAAAAGGGCGCTTTTTTATCAGGGGCTGCCAGCCGGGCCGCACGTTCCCGGGGCGCTGGCGCGTCCGGGAGCCCGCGGCTAGTCGTCCGGGCGGAGCAGGGGAAGCGGATCGCCTGCGGACGGGGAAAGCTTGCGGGTCAGGCGGCAAAGCTCGTTCCGGCCGTTGTCCGCCCAGTCCGTCAGGAAGGCCATGGCATGGCGGTGCATCTCGTCCTCGCACCAGCGGGCATATTCCTCCAGACCGTCGGCATCCTCCGCATGCTGCCGGGTCTCCCGCATGTGCTGCAAGTGGCGCAGGGCCGTGGCTGCGGCCACGGCGTTGTCGTGCATCTGGCCGAGACTTTCCTGACAGCGACGGCACAGGCGGATCAGGCGTTCGCCGTTCTTGCCGCCCTGGCTGCCGAAAAAGGCCATCAGATAGCGTAACTGCTTGAACGCGATGCGCATGTTGTGCAGCAGGTCTTCGGGGATCAGGTGCCCGTGCGTCCAGCGGTCATGGGCAAGAAGGTCGCGTGTGGCCTGATCCACACCGGCCGCCATGATGTCCGCCAGCAGCATGGGCCGGGCGCGTCCGCGGCGGTCCAGCATGGGGCGGCAGGTCTGGGCCGCGGCATTGTCATCCAGCTTGTGCAGCAGCTCCCGGTAGGCGTCCGAGGCATAATGGACCGCGGCACGGGAAAGGGCCGTGGCGCGCTCTTCCTGCAGGGCGGCATACAGGCTGCGCAGACCGGCGGGCAGATCCGCCGGCCGGAAAAGGGGGGCAGTACCTTCCGGGGCCTGTCCGCTTGCGGCGGCGGTCTCGGTGGCACCGGCAGGGATAGGACGCAAGGCATAGTCCCTGATGTGTCCCAAAAGCACGTCCGTATCCCGCACACCGCCCAGCAGCTTGCGGGCCGTACGCAGGTCGGCTTCCACAGAGGCCAGCCAGTCCTTGCGCAGATAGGGTTTCAGGCTGCGGAAGACGGAAAGCAGGCTGCGCAGGATGACGCGGGCATCGTGGATGGGCTCTTCGTCCAGGGCGCTGTCGCTGCGGGCCAGCTCATGCAGGGCCCGTGCCTGCTTTTGCAGATACGCGCTGAAATGGCTGCTGAACAATTGCCCGGAAGGCGGCGCCTGGACCGGGACGGGCGCGTCGGCATCGGCATCGAAGGTCCAGAACCATTCCAGGGAGGACTTGCCGAACAGGCGTTCCCAGAGCGGCGCATGGATGACCAGCTGCTTGCGCAGGCGCAGGGGCGTGCGAACCCGGATGAGGAAGAGGACGGGGGGCTCACCGGGCAGGCGTATCTCCAGCGGATCGAAGCGCAGGGCGAAACGGGCCACCTGCACGATGGCCGCCAGCACCACGGCGGTACGCCGCCGGGGATCGTCGCGGGCACAACCCATGGCGGTGAGCAGGGGCTCCACCTTGTCCGTACGGCCCTTGCCCACGGTGAGCAGGGTCAGGACCATGGCCAGCAGCCGGTTGCCGGCGGCATCAAGGCGCTTGAGAGGATGGGTGAGCAGAATCTCGCCCGCATCGGGCATCCCGTCCCCCAGCTCCACCAAGGTATGGGCCAGCACGGCCAGAGGGGCCAGGTCCCTGTCCAGACCGTGCTGGGGAGCCAGCCCGGCGAAGATGGACAGGACAAGATCGGTTTCCCGCTGGCGGGCGGCCAGGTCGATGCCGAACAACCGGCAGAGGCGGCGGAGCCCGCAGGGGCGCAGGGTGGGAGAATCATTGCGCAGGCAGCGTGTGCCGCGCCAGAGCAGGGTGCGGGGCGTGGTGGGGGGAGCTTCGTCCATGCGGCGTCTCCTTGGCAGGCGTCTGCCGGAAAAAGAGGCGTCCCCGGGCCGGAAAGGCAGGGATGAAGGCCCGGAGGCTGCTTGGAGCATAGCCTTCCCGAAACAGGCGCGCAAGGGGGCTGAGCGTCATTGCGGGGACGTATGCCAAGGGACGGCGGGACAGTGAGCGTTGCGGCAGGAGGACGGGGCGCGGTCGTGTCTTCTCAGGGATGGGGGGTGCCGGGGAGAAGGCGGCCGCCGGCAAGGCCTTGCCGTACGGCCCGGATATGCGGAAGGCGGGCCCTCCCGAAAACGGGAAACGGCGCGAAAGCCGGGGCAGGGCCCTGCTTCCGCGCCGTGTGATGACGCTGTTTGCGGCGGTATCGCCTAGACTTCGAAGAGCATCTCCAGATCCTCGCGGGTCAGGGACTTCCAGGTGTCCTGACCGGGGATGATGGCCTCGGCCACGCCACGCTTGGCTTCCTGCAGCTTGAGGATCTTTTCTTCCACCGTGTTCTGGCAGATGAGCTTGTAGGAGAACACCTGCCGCGTCTGGCCGATGCGGTGGGTACGGTCCGTAGCCTGGCTTTCCACGGCGGGGTTCCACCACGGGTCGTAGTGGATGACGTAGTCCGCGCTGGTCAGGTTCAGGCCCGTGCCGCCCGCCTTGAGCGAGATGAGGAAGATGGGGATGTCCGGGCTGTTGTTGAAGCGGTCCACCTGTTCGAAGCGGTCCTTGCTGGCGCCGTCCAGATAGCAGAAGGGGATCTGCGAGAACTCCAGCCACTGGCGGATGATCTGGAGCATCTGCACGAACTGCGAGAAGACCAGCACCTTGTGACCGCCCTCCACGATCTCCATGACCATGTCCTTGAAGGCGTCGAACTTGCCGGAAGGCAGGTTGTTGGAGAAGCCGGGCAGGTCGATCTTGAGCAGGCGCGGATGGCAGCAGATCTGGCGCAGCTTGAGCAGGGCGTCCAGGATGGACATCTGGCTCTTGGCCAGGCCCTTTTCGTCCACGTCGGCCAGCACCTGGGCGCGCAGCTTGCGGGCCAGGGCGGCGTAGAGCTCGGCCTGGGCCTCTTCCAGCGCGCAGCAGGTGACGCTTTCCACCTTGGGCGGCAGGTCCTTGGCCACTTCGGCCTTGGTACGGCGCAAAATGAAGGGCCGCACGCGGGTGCGCAGGTAGTCCAGGGTCTCGGCGTCGCCGTCCTTGATGGGCTTGACGATGCCGCGCTGGAAGGCATGCTGCGAACCGAGGAAGCCGGGCATCAGGAACTCGAACAGGCTCCAGAGCTCGAAGAGGTTGTTCTCGATGGGCGTACCGGACAGGCACAGGCGCATGCGGGCATGGATGCGGCGCACGGCGCGTGCCGTGATGGTGTTGGGGTTCTTGATGTTCTGGGCTTCGTCCAGGATGACGGTGTTGAACTCGTACTTCTCCATCTCCTCCAGGTCACGCCGCAGCAGGGCGTAGGTGGTGATGATGAGGTCCGATTCCGCGATATGCTTGAACATGCCCTCGCGGCGCGTGCCGTAGATGGTCAGGCGGCGCAGGCCGGGCACGAACTTTTCCGCTTCGCGCTCCCAGTTGGGCAGCACCGAGGTGGGCACCACGATAAGGTTGGGGCCCTCGAAGCGGCTTTCCACCATATGCTGGATGAAGGCCAGGGTCTGCACGGTCTTGCCCAGGCCCATCTCGTCGGCCAGGATGCCGCCGAAGCCGTATTCCGACAGGAAGTTGAGGTAGGACAGGCCCTGCAGCTGGTAGCTGCGCAGATTGGCCTGCAGCGCCTTTGGCGGCGGTACGGGCCGCACCTCGCGGAAGGAGCGGATCTTCTCGCGCAGGTTGTTCCAGAAGGAGTCCGTGCGCGCGCCGGGCAGGTCTTCCAGCAGGCTGTCCAGCACCGGTGCCTCGAACTGCTTGAACTTGGTCTGCGGCGGCTTGCTGGGGTCCAGGCCCAGGGCCGTGAGCTTGTGGGCGATCTTTTCCAGCCAGGATTCGGGCAGGCTGGTGTAGGAGCCGTCCTTGAGCTGCACATAGCGCTTGCCGCGGGTCCAGGCCTTCCAGATCTTGTCCAGGGGCAGGGACTGGCCTTCGTAATCCACGCTGATCTCCAGCGAGAACCACTTTTCCTTCTCGTTGCTCACCACCTCGGCCGAGATGGAGGACTTGGCCGTGCGCATCTTGTAGCGCGAAAGGGCGCGCTCGCCGTAGACGCGGTAGTTCTCCACCAACGTGGGGTAGGAGTCCAGCAGGAAGGCGATGGCCTCTTCCGGCTCCAGGAACCACAGCTTGCTGGAACGGGCCTGGAAGTCCATTCCCGCCAGCTCGTTCATGAGCTGGGCCTCTTCTTCCTGATGGCGGCGCACCAGATAGGTCTGGCCTTCGTAGGTGTAGCTGCCGGTCTGGAAATCGGGGTTGGGGCCGTTGAGCGTGAACTCGCCGTGACGGGTCTGGTAGATGTTGTCGATCTCCAGGGTCAGCAGGCTGCCTTCCTCGTCCAGGAAGAGCTTGGGATTGTAGGTGGCCGGCTGGAATACGGGCTCCATCATGCGCAGGAACTGCTGCGGCTCGTAGAGTTCGGACGAGGGCAGGCGCGTCCAGACTCGGTCCAGGAACTCGGAGATCTCTTCCTGCGGCACCACCGGGCGTTCGTAGATGAGGTTGTGCACCAGCGACGGATACAGGCCCGTCTGTACGGGATAGAAATTGTGCTGGTAACAGACCCAGAGCGGCATCTGCCCGTGGAAGGTGATGGGCGCGTCCTCGGGGGCCTCGGCGCCGTGCAGGTGGTCGCTGGGCGCCCCGTTGGCCCGGATGGGCAGGGGCGGGCGGCCTTCACGCTTGAGCAGCACGTCAAAGCTGAAGCCGTTGTCATCGAAATTGGGCTTGAGCTTGAGGGCAAAGGGCGTGCTCTCGATGCGGCAGGGACGATCGGTATCCTTCCAGAGCAGGTAATATTCCTTGCGTACGGCCCAGAAGAACCACGAGGTCAGACCGTCGGGGATCTCCACACGATGACCGTAATAGTCCAGGTGCTGGCCTATCTGACGGGCCACATGCGGCAGCTGGGGCGAGAACTCGCACCAGTCGGGATTGTTGATGATCTGCTGGAGCGTGATCTCGTTGTGCACGCTGGACAGGCCGGACTTGTTCTGGCGGCCCCGGAAGAAGGAGACCAGCAGACGGCCCTGCTCCGGCTGGAAGCGGAAAATAAGGTAGTGCTTGCCGGGCTCGGGCTCCATGTCTGTGGAGAAGAAGGAGCGGAAGCTCTGCTTCCAGTCCTTGGCAGGGGGCGTGACTTCTTCGGCGTCGCCCTGTTCCTTGCGCAGTTCCTCCAGCAGACGCAGGGCCAGGGCCGCCACATGACGGCATGTGCTGGTGAAGGATTCCGAACAGTTGCACTGGTGGCGGGTGCTGCGATCCGTGATGGAGAAAGTCAGGCTGGGCGTATAGACCTGGAGGTCTTCGCCCTGGATGACGCCTTGCGCCTCCCAGGTCTCGCCCTCCTGGATATTTATTTTTTGCACCCCGCCTTCGGACAGGATATAGTAAGCCGTATCACGGATATACTCCGGAACGGCGTCGTGCAGGAAGGCCTGGCACATCTCCCTGACGACGTTCTGCTCAGATCTGCTCATGCATACTCTCCGCGGCCCGGTTTTCTGCGCGGGCTCCGTTGAAAAATCGCAGTAATAGATTTGGGAGTAATATCACAGGCATCACTTCAATGGCAATAGACGCGCGTAACTTATGAAAAAATATTTTATGAAAAAAAAATTGGTATTTTTCGCCGCTTCCCGGGCAGCGGGCAAGGGCTCTCCGGCAGGGGGCAGCGCCACCTGGAGAGTTTTTTTTCTGCTCCTCCTGCTGCTTTGTCTGCCGCTGTCCGCTGCCGCGGATGATGAGGAGGGCAGCATGCCCCCTACGGACGGTGACCGCATTTTGCTGGGCAGTATCGGTGAGGCCTCCAACCTCATCCCGTATCTGACGGCGGACTCCGCCTCCCACGAAGTGGCGGATCTGCTTTATGTGGCGCCGCTGCGCTTCAACAAGGATCTGGAGCCGGAATGCTGGGCGGCGGAGTCCTTCAGCATGGAAGACGAGGGCCGTCTGCTGCGCTTCCGTCTGCGCAAGGGCATCCTCTGGGAAGACGGCACCGAACTGACGGCCGCGGATGTGGAGTTCACCTACAAAATGGTCATCGACCCGGCCACGGGCAGCCCCTATGCGGACGACTTTCTCCAGATCAAGGAATTCCGCGTGCTGGACCGCTACAGCTTCGAGGTCCGCTACGAGCATTTCTTTGCCCGGGCCGTGTCTTCCTGGATGAATCCCATCCTGCCCAGGCACATCCTGGAAGGGCAGAACATCCGTACCACCTCCTTCGCCCGCAAGCCTGTGGGCGCCGGGCCCTACCGTCTCCAGCGCTGGGAGCCGGGCGTACGCATCGTGCTGGAAGCTTCCCCCACCTACTTTTTGGGCAGGCCGCACATCAGCGAGGTGGTCTTCCGCATCATCCCGGATACGGCCACCATGTTCATGGAGACCCGCGCCGGGCGTCTGGACGTGATGGAGCTGAGCCCGCAGCAGTACCTGCGCCAGACATCGGGGAAAAAATGGGCGGAATCCTTCCACAAATACCGCTATCTGGCCTCGGTCTACAATTTCCTGGGCTTCAATCTGGAACATCCTTTCTTCAAGGATAAAAAGGTACGGCAGGCCATCTCCTGCGCCATCAACCGGGGCGACATCGTCAAGGGCGTCCTGCTGGGGCTGGGGGAACCGGCCTTCGGGCCCTACAAGCCGGGCACCTGGGCCTATCATCCGGGCCTGCGCCCTGTGAGCTTCAATCCCGACAGGGCCCGCAAACTGCTGGCCGAGGCGGGCTTCACGGACAGTGACGGCGACGGCATCCTGGACAAGGACGGCAAGCCGCTGGCGTTCACCATCCTGACCAACCAGGGCAACGAGCCGCGCATCCTCACCGCCACCATCATCCAGAGCCAGCTGCGGGCCGTGGGCATCGACGTGCGCATCCGCACCGTGGAATGGGCCGCCTTCATCCGGGAATTCGTGAATACCGGCCGCTTCGATGCCATCATCCTGGGCTGGACCATCACCCAGGACCCGGACATCTTCGCGGTCTGGCATTCCTCGCAGGCCGTGCCCGGCGGCCTGAACTTCATCCACTACAAGAACCCCGATCTGGACAAAGTGCTGGAAGAGGCCCGCTCCACGCCGGACCGTCAGCGCCGGACCGCGCTGTACCACCAGGCGCAGGAGATCCTGGACGAGGATCAGCCCTACTGTTTCCTCTATGTGCCCTATGCCCTGCCTGTGGTGCAGAACCGCTTCATGGGCATCAAACCCGCCCTGGCGGGCATCATGTACAACTTTGAGGAATGGTGGGTGCCCAAGAGCCTGCAACGGTACAAGGTGACGCCGTAGGAGGGCGCAGGCCTCCTGCCCGCAGATGTATTAAAAATATGTTTTGATGTTATATCGACATGTTATACTCGGAATAACGATACGCTATCCCATATCCATGACATGGTGGGTATGATGGAGGAGACAGGATGCTATCCTGTCTCCTCTTTTTTGTTTATAGAAACGTGGAAAACTCTCTTGAACACAGGACTGGAAGAGCGTAAAGGCAGCCCCATCAAACACCATTGGGGGGTGACCATGTTACGCAAGATCATTTCTTTGACGACGTTTTTTTCCTTTGTCCTGCTGATCATCAGTTCCATTATGCTCTATGTGGTGCCGGAAGGCCATGTGGCCTACTGGGCTGACTGGCGCATCATCTTTACCAAGGCCCAGTGGGGCGATCTGCACATCACCGGCGGGGCGCTCTTTCTGGTGGCCGGACTGTGGCATACGTTCCTGAACTGGAAACCGGTCATGAACTACATCCGCGGCGCCAAGGACGGCAGCCGCAAGCCCCTGCTGGCAGCGGCCCTGATCTGCCTGTTCGTCTATGCGGGCACCTTGCTGGAGATCCCGCCCATGCAGCAGCTGGTCGGCTGGAACGATGCCATCAAGGACTATCAGGCCCGCAAGTACGGTGAACCGCCCTTCGGCCATGCCGAGACCAGCTCCCTGAAACAGTTCAGTGCCTTCCTGGGGTTGGATAGTGACCTGATCCTGCAGAAGATGCGCGAGGCCGATTTCAAGGGCGAGCCGAAGCCGGAGAGCATCTTCATCGATATCGCCACCAGCAACGACATGACCCCGCAGGAACTGTTCAGCTTCATCATGAAGAGCACAGGGGCCACCATGCCCGTGCGCGGCAGCGGCAAGGGGCAGGGCAAGGGCCAGGCGGAACAATAAAGTACGCAGCCTTTTTTAATCGAATCTGAGACGGGCATGATCTTCGGGGATCGTGCCCGTTTCTTGTCTTTTCGTCCGCAGTTACCGGGAATGCTGCTGCCAGCATACCGGCCCCATGGGCCACCGGCAAAGGATAGGCAGAGTATGAAAAGTCCTCGGCAGGGAGGCCCGCCCCCCGATTAGGGGCAGTACGAGGCTGAGGAGCTTTGACAAGCCTATGCCAGTGTTTTTTCTGGAGCCATTTAGAAAGGTCTCTTTTTCTGTTCGTCCAGAGGCGGAAAACATCTGGCAGGCCGGAAAGGTCTTTCAGGGGGGAGGAGAGGGAGCCTTGTGGACCTCCTTCTCTCGAACCGCGCCGTCGGTCTCTGTAACAAAAAGCATACAAACAGAAAAAGCCCTTGCGATTTCTCGCAAGGGCTTGATCGTCTGGCTCCCCGAGACGGACTTGAACCGCCAACCTAGTGATTAACAGTCACCCGCTCTGCCGATTGAGCTATCGGGGAGTGCTGCAAAAGCAACGAAAGTCTTTCTACGGAAAACAGGTCAGTTCGTCAAGCGGAAAAATCATTTTTTCAGGATTTTTTTATCAGGCGCTGCAACTTTTTGTCATAACGCTCGGCTTCGCTGTACACACAGCCGCAATAAGGCTGGCGATATACGCCCCATTCCCTAGAAAGATCGATGCCTGCCTGCCAGTCGGTGCGGAAATCGCGGTAGACGAAGCGGGGGCCTTCGCTCAGGGGAGCGTCTTCCGCCGCCGCGGCGTGTTCTCCGGCGGCCCGGATGACGTCGTGCGGCTGGTAGCGGGAGTAGAGCAGGCTGCTGCTGACGTGGGCATAGCCGTTGGCGCGGGCATAGGCCACGGCGGCCTGCATGCGGCGGCTGCAACACCAGGCGCAGCGCTGCGGGGGCAGGTCACGTCCGGCCA
>ERZ773136.560-NODE-560-length-41164-cov-15.027172_pt1 | contig 41164 bp, 35 predicted proteins | sample MGYA00580855_ERZ773136 | MGnify/ENA primary metagenome ERZ773136 (study PRJEB29015, sample SAMEA2737860) | human gut metagenome | biome: human gut; feature: human-associated habitat; material: faeces | place: China | collected 2012 ... | reverse complement strand
CCGACATCGATTACAGTCAAGCAGATACCTACTTCGTAGCAGCTTCAACGGACGAGAAGATGTTTCAGGTAGTTACTGATGACCGTGATACGCACGCAGTTCACGCAAGTCAGGTATTTGGAATCCCATACGAGGAAGTTCTGGCACACAAAGGAGATAAGCATAGCGCCCGAAAACTCGTGAAGCCAATTAGCCACGGCGGCAACTACTTTATGACAGCTAGGACTATGTACGCACGATTGCTAACTGAAATCGGCACAACAGGACTTCAGCAGATGGCCGAGCGGCTCGGTCTGCCCAAACCCAAATTAACAAAGGACTTCATTAAGTTATGCGAAATTGCGCTTCACAGATACAGGGCACAGTATCCGAAGTTACTTCACTGGCACTATACCCTCTACGGCGAGCAAACGGCGAACCAAGGGCTCATCTCAACTGCCTTCGGATTTACCACGTGGTTCCCAATTAAGATGGACAAGGAGAAAGTCGATGGAGTCTTACGGCAAATTGCCGCTTACAAAGGGCAGGGTGGAACGGCTGGCTTAATGAACCGCTTCCTCGTCAACACTTACTTCGAGGGCCGCTCTCAGGAATTTGACTCAATGGAGTATCCTGAATATGGCAAGTTAATGCACGAGGCCTTGATGGCCGGAGACTTCATACCGGTGGTTCAGGTGCACGACTCAATTGTCTTCTTTATCCGCGAAACTAAACTTCAATTACTCGACATAGTTATGAAGCAGATGATGGCACCAATTAACTACAACGGCCACAAGTTCCACGTACCGGTGGAATGTGAAGTAGGCCGCTTTTGGTCGAAGCGGTTAATGAGCTCGTACAAGTTAGGCGACTTCGAAAATTTCGACCTGAATAAATTACACAAGCTAGAAGAAAGGACTTTATAAAATGACAAATGTATTAAAAGAAAGATTAGATGATTGTATCAGCACATTACTCAAGTACCCAAATTTATTCGGGGTGGAAATTAACTCGTTGAAGTTAATTAACCAGTATGGCAAAAAGCCAGTCTGGCAAACCAGGGCTATTAGCGGTGCTATGTTTAATGCAGTCGAATTAACTTTCGGAATACCAACAACTTACTATGAAGTAAAGCGAATATTCACAGAAAATGAAGTTCCAAACTTACTTGACTGCTACAAACTTCAGCTAGAGTGGATGGAAAAATTCGGCCTGGGTAAGGAAGTTTACCGCTTTGCCAGTGCCGACGATATGCTCAAAATGTGCCAGTACATTAGCCAACGAGGCTTACGTGGCAGCATAAGTTACTGCTCAGGGGAAGATAATCAAACACCGGCAGTCATCTTAATGGACTTCTACGAATTCCCCGAAGAAGTAAAAGCTATCCACAAAACCACTATACTTTGCCCCGATTGGGTAATGGAGCGTGAATATTTGGACGAGGCAATTAAGGAACTTTTAGAAAAGCGCACTGACTTGACAAATTAAACAAAATGAATTATTATGTAATGGTACCACCAAGTCGGTACATTTGTTTTAACTCAATTAACATAAGAAAGGAAATTAAGATGGCAGAAGTAATTAAGACTGCGGCTCCGATGTGGGCAGAGGACTATGATGGCCTCGTTAAGTTGCTTGAGTCTATCGGCGACGGCACTTATGATAGCCAGACTATTGCTCCTGAGTTGTGCCAGATTCCGCCGCACGTAGCTAAGCTGCTGGCTGCTGAGCTGGTAGCTCTTAAACCGGCAGCTGCTTAACTCTTAAAGTTAATGTACGGTGAAGTGTGAGGGCGGCCTTGAGGTTCGCCCTCCATTAAGAAAGGAATATAATTAAGATGCGCATACACAACAAGTTAATTAAGCGCTTCATTGAACTCAACCAATATACAGAAGCTCCTGAGCTTTTCCTTGTATGGAGCTTACTTGGGATAGCATCTGCTTGTGCCGCTCGGGAAGTATCCTTTCAATTAGGTGATACTACAATTTGGCCCAATCAGATGATACTCTTAGTTGGCAACGCAGGAGTCAGGAAGTCAACGGTGATAAATACGATAAGGCCGCTAATTCCCAGCTATGTTACTTTAGCCCCTAATGAACTTGAGGCCGGAAGTAACGGCTTGGTTCAATTTATGGCCGGCATCACCAATGTTCAGCAGAAGCGCCTCGAAAAGAAGTTACTTAAGTATGAGCACATAGTACCAGAAGATGAAATAAGCGACCTGTTAAATTCAGACACAAGTAACATAGAATGTAAAGTAAGAAGCAAGAATTTCAGCACTCCATTAATCTTAAATAGTGAATTTAGTACATTTGCAGGAACCGGCTCGTTCAAGCTGTTCACAACACTAAGCCACTTGTGGGACGGTTCAGATTACAATAGACAAGGAATAGAAATTAAAGAACCTTTAATTAACATCTTATCAGCTATAACTCCAGCAACTCTGGCCAAAATTTTGCCGCCCGAGCAAATGGAGCAGGGCTTCGTAAGTAGGTGCATATTCGTATATGGCTCTAAGGAAAAGCAGATTCCACGCCCAAGATTTTTCACTCCCGATAAAATGCCAGAGTTAATTGACGCTTTCAAGAACATTGAGTTTGTATATCACAACACAACATTTGATGAAACACCAGAAGCAGCAGAATTTTTAGATAACCTCTATATGTTAAATAAGCAAGTTAAAGATTTCCGCTTCACGTATTACAACGCGAGGCGGCATATACACTTAATTAAGACGGCGATGTCAATCGCCATCTTATCAAACAGCACTACATTAACAAAAGAAATCTATGAAGACGCCGATGAGATTTTGAGCACAACGGAGGCGTTAATGCCAGAAGCACTTGGTGAATATGGTTTGAGTAAATTGAGCGAGGCTAAGCAAAAGCTGCTTGATTACATCAGGCAGTCAGAAGCTCCAATTACCTATACAGAACTTAGCCGCCTCGCTGCTAAGGATATGCGGGACGCTGACTTCAGTGCCATTTTGCAAGGCTTCGTCAATGAAAAGAAAGTATTTACTTGGGTTGGTGCCAACAATGTGCGCTTCTACTCGACGGCCAAATCTTCGATGAATCTTCAATGAACTTAGGAAAGGCAATTAACTATGGGAATAGATAAGCGACGCTTGGTTATAAGCGCCATAACTAAACGAATCCAGACGTACTGGCCGGAGCTCAAAATTTCGCAGGGCACAATTTACTTGTACTACTTAATTGAGGGCTGGTCGGACATACTGTATACAGATACCACTGGAAACCAGACCATTGGGTTGGGGCATAAATTAACAGCCGAAGACAAATTGCGGCTTGAAAAAGGCCTGCAACTCGGCCGCGAGCAGCTAGTCTGCTGGGCCGCCAATGATATTGTGAAGTCAATTAACTTAGCAGAAACACAACCAGAGTACAAGAGCAAGGTCATCAGACCAGTCTTCGGCTACTTAATATTCAACTTAGGGCACTATGGATTTTCGAAGTTCGTTAACTTCCGAGCTGCGGCCCTCAAGTTTCAGGAAATGATGACAGATCTTAATGCACTTAAAATGCTCAATGAACTCGCAGACTCAAAGTGGGCCACGCAAGTTCCTCGGGCTTTGCGCATTATCTCGAATTATGTGCTAAGAGGCGAGGTAACAGCTAATTATCTTGACGAAGCAGATTACCACTTCAAAGGTGAGAAGATTCACCCGAATCTCCGAGAGGCCGCTTTTCGAGAACCAAGTTACTTTAACCTGCCAGCTCAACAGGAAGTTAAGTGAGCAAAAAGAAAGGGTGGAATCAATTAAGATTCCACCCTATTTTTGTATGCACAGAGTGCACTTATTTGCGACCGTAGGTCGCTTTAGTCCTCAAGTGGCTCGAACAAGTCCCTGTAGGCTTCATAGGAAGAAGTGCTCATTAACTTCTGCAAGTCATTGAAGGCCTCGACGCTCTGTTGCGACCCAAGCAACTCAATCTGCCGGTCAACCTTAGTCATAGTAGCAGCATTGTACTGCGCCTGCGCCCAAGGTATGAAGGCGTCAATTGAGCCACCAGACTTAATGTAGCCCTCGAATGCTTGGGTAATTAAGTCAGTATCAATTTGCACGTTACCTGACCGCAAGAACCTAAAGCCGGCCTTAAATGCCTTTCGAAGGTCATTAAGTTTTTCTTGGTTAATTGCGTCCCTAGCTCTCATTCGAGATTCGAGGCGCCAATTTTCTGCTTGCTCAATTGAGTTGAAACCAAGTGCAGTAACTAGGCTGTTAATCCGCTGGATATTTCCATTGCGGTCAACTGAGTAAGTAAACTCATTCCCGTTCTCATCATACATTTGATTGCCCAATTTAGCAAAAGCCCTAATTGACGACACCGGTGAATACTGGCTAATTAACTCTTGAAGCCTATGAGCGCTCAGGCCAACTTCGCTCTTCATTGCCCCGTACATATCCTTAACCAAATTAACAGAATCGTCCAGCATTGACACAACAGGGCTAATGTCCTGTAATGTGAATGAACCGTTAATTGGCAAGAAGCCTCCAGTAACAGGGTCGATGTCACCACGGGTACTTAGGTCAGTATCGACAATGGAGCCCAGGGTGTACATAACGGCCCGAGCTGCAGAGTCGCTTCCTAAGGCATTTCTCAAGTAACTATAAGTATCCTCTTCGCCCTCAACAGGGAAAATCACATTCTGAGCTAATTGACTAAACGGAAGTGAATTGAGCCCGAAAGTCAAGTACTGCGTCAAAAATGCTTTCAGCACTGAGGCGTTTCCCAGAGAATAGGCATCAAGTAACTGTTGCATCACATTGAGTTTGTACGTCTTAAAGGTTCCAAGCAGCGCAGGTACAGCACCTCTGTATACATTAGGTTTATTCAGCACACTATAGTTACCAACGACGTTATCAGAGAACTGCTTAGCAAAGATGAATCTCATTTGCTGAGTTTTCAAGCCGGCACGTCCAGCAAGTTCATAGCCCATAAGGAAGCTGAAAGACCTACTTAACTCTTCCGTCTGGTCGGCGGCCGCTGTGGCTCCTTTGTTAATTAACTTCAAAGCTTGCTTGAACAGCCCAGAATCGGCCGCGACTTTAGTTGGCTCGAATACAATATCACGAAGCATGTTGGCATCTCTACTAACATACCCCTGCTTTTCGGCCAGCTGAAGAATCACCTTGCCTTTCTTGCTAAACTGCTTCTTCGTTGCCTCGAAGAAAGCACCAAGCCAATCGACGGTGCCCCAACGCTGGGTCATATCAACTTCGCGCCCGTAGAAGCCAACTCGAGCAGCATAGCTAGCGGCATCTTCCCACTTAGTCGGGTTAAGCGACATCGTGGCAAAGTGGCTCATTGGCACAACACCGAGTACATTAAGTACAGCCTGGCTCATGCGCCCAAAGCGAAGCAAGCTCCAGTTTACAAGTTGCTGAAGTTTATGCGTAACTCCAAGGGCATTAGCTTTTGGCAGCTTCCCAATTACATTAGACATCAGCTTCTGCTCATCGGCAATCTTCAAGTCCTTGGCAATTTGGTCATTCAACTTACTTGAGTGCAAATCGCACATTGAACTGTAGAAGCTATCCACAACTTCATTGAACTTCTGAACCGTCGGCGAGGTATTTACGGAGCGGCCGTTCAGTAAGTTAATGTACTCGTGAATCGCCCTCCGAACTTCAGGAGAAGTGCCAGCATTCTCGCCAAGCATCTTGGCATACTGCGCTTCTCGATTGAAGAACGCCCCTTGGTACATCTTGCCCAAACCTTGGCCACGCTTAATTAAGTCGTTGTACAAAGTCGAGGCAATGTCCGAGTCGTATTCGAAGGCCAAGCCAATTGACGTCCTGTCCAAGCGCCCGCTATTGTACTTCAACTTACTGTACTCGCCAGAGGCATTAACCCAACCGAGCCATTCTTCATCGGGGTCAATTAAGTGGTCGCGCTGAACGTCGGCCCGAGATTTCACCTGTAGCTTAGAACCCTTGCCGGCCCACATAGGCGAGTACTGATTGAGAAGTTCAAGTTCCTTAGCAGTGGCCGCTTTCAGCTCCTTAGCCGAATTTGCAGTTACGGTGCTAATTAACTGGTCGCCATCATAGATGAAATTAACTTCAGAGCCCAGCTTGTTGGCAATGTGGAAAGGCTGCGTATACTGAGCATTGCCTCCAAATGCCCTGACAATCTTCTTGCGGCCGCTGTACAGCTCATTGTTAATTGACTTATACAAGTTAAGGAACTCTTGAGTAGATTCACCCAGCTCCAATGTTTTGCCCTCTGCTATGTTAGCTAAGTCCGGCAAGTCGGTTATTTCAAGGTTGCGGTAGCGATTAGCTTGGTCAGGCGTGAGAAGTCCGAGCCGCTCAGCACGGTCAATGGCAATTGCGTTTCTCGTGGTAAGCATCTCGACTTCTTCTTCTCCAACTCGCTTAACTGTAGTCATCAAGGTGAAGTCATCGCTGATTTCGAAGCCCATCTTAGTTAACTTGGCAAACTTATTAAGTTGCACTTTCTCAACTTCGCCGAGCTTCTCACCAACTTGCTTTAGCGGTTGCAGTCGGTCAGTAAGATACTTGTACATAGAGTTGTTACTTAACTCTGTAAGCCGATTGACGGCCGCCATCGTAGTATCCCCAATGTAGTTATATATCTTACTGAACAGATTACCCAGTGCTCGCGGTAAATGGCTTCCTACAATGTCATCAACTTGCCGAACTTGGTCAACAAGAGGATTCTTCGTGAACATATCCGCGAGGCCTTTCAGGGCCGGATTTCCTTGGCCGATGTCAATTAACTGTTGGCTGAAATTCGCGGCATTAGCTTCAGAGATGGCTCGAGCATTTTGCATCTGTTCGTATTCATTTAACTTAGCTGTGTCAACCTCGATGACCAACTTGTCCTGAGGAGTTAAGTCAAGCTTGTTCCAGCCGGCATCCCTAAGGCCGCCTGACTTGACATCTCGGCTAAGCTGCCCTTTGAAAAGCCGGCTTACGAACTTGGACTGGTCAGTAACTTCATAGCCGAATTTTTGCACCTCAGCAACTAAGTCGTCAGCCAGACCCAAATCTAATTTATGCAACAGGTAATGTTTGGTAAATCTATCCGCCATAGTCCGGTAAGACTTCGGAGTGGCCAAAACCATCTTAGAGGCAATTTGCGGCTGGTCTTCAATTAACTGTGCAAGTGCATTAGCGACCCACGGATTTTCAGGCGCCATTTTGTCCATTGCTTCAATTATCTTCTTATTCACAAGCAAGCCCTCTTTGCTCACTTTACCCAGCTTCTCAGCATTAGCCTTAATTAAGTAAGCATAAGCTTCAGCGGTGTCAAAAGTCGGGGCAGTTACTCGAGGGTCAACAGTCATAGTGTTAAGCAAGCCTTTCTTGCCAACACGATATTGCAAGAAACCAGAAGCATCTCTCGTGAAATCGCTTTTCTTGGCGTAGTCAATGAACCTAGGCTTGATTTGCGCGGCCGGAGTAACAGTTCCATCTTCGTGAACTACAAAGTAGCTCTTCTGCGGATTTTTCTTGGCGAGTTCATTAACTTGGTTCAAGCTAATCGACTTCAAATTTTGGCCCGCTTTAACCGGCTCATTTTTCAGCAAGGTCTTATAGTCCTTAATGCTGTCAGTAGCGGCCAGAAGCATCGGATTATTGTCAGCTAAGTTACTCAACACCAGAGCTTCGCGCGGATTTTTAGCCAGCTTCCCAAGTAACTGCTTACTCATCTGGTCGTTCATTGACTTCATTTGAGTCAATTCAGCCTTAGCGTCAGAAAACAGCTTCGTGTCGATTTTGCCCTCAGCAAGTAAATTAGAGAGGTCGGCCGTAATAGCCTGCTCAACTTGGGCCAGCTGCCTGCCAGATTCCTTAGCCGCAACAAAAGCAACAGAGTTATTAGAAACCTGTTCCCCGAAGGCGAAATTTGTGGTAGGCTTAATTGAAGCGCGCTGCTTAAACATTGTGTTAGCCTGACGGGTAAGTTGATTAAGTGTATTCTTGGATTGCCGCATTGTAGCTATGGTCTCAAAAGCGGTTCCACCAAGCAATAATCCCCAAGACCACTTAGGCGACTCCTTGTATACACTCAAGTATTCATCAACTGCTTTGCCATATGAGTCTTCGTAAGAAGCCCCTAAGAATGCAAGTTCACCAACTCCAGCTCGAGTTGTGGCCTGGGCAACATTGCGGCTAAGCGGGATAGCTAATTGAGTTGCCACTTCGCCAATCGGTTTAATACCGATAGAAGCTAATGAACTGGCTTTCTCATAAGCGGCCCACTGGCTTTTATTCCCATACCAACCTGCTTTAATACCCATAGCTCGATTGGTAATTCCCATTGCGCCTCCAATTGACGCAAGGTTCCCAAGGAACCGCCCCGCGAAAAGTTGGGCTTCGTTGGCCTCATCAGCCTGACCGGTAATTGCCTTGGTTATAGCTGCGTAACTCTCAGCATCATCGCGGCCATTTAGTCCCATTAAGTCATAGGCTTGGTCAACTATGTTGCGAAGTCCATGGAAGTCGCCTGATGCGCCGGCCGCTCTGCGGGCTGAGTTAATTAAGAAGTCCCCAATATTCGCAGTTGCTTTAGGCGTGTTCAGGGCCGCCAAGTAGCCGATTCCGGCAATTGACTTAGTAGTCTCAAGCGGGCTCATATTTTCAGTTGCCACCTTTACACCAGCGACAGTTTCACCAAGGCCTTCACCGACAGAGTAAGTTGCTTTAGTTGCATCAACAACAGCTTCTCCGACCGCTTTTCCGGCTTTAGCAGCTAATTGAGTTGGCAAGCTAATTGCATCAACTAAGGAACCGGCGCCCTTAATTAACTTATCCATAAAGCCGCCCTCAGAATCCACTGACCTGCTCTGCGAAGCTTGCTCACTTTTAACAATATCCTCCTGAACTTTAGCATCAATGACTGGAGCAAGTAATTCGTCCATCTCAACTTCATCAGGCATAACAGTTTGAGCTAAGCCGTCAGGGGCCGCCTCATAGTTTACAAGTAAGTCTTCAATAGCTGCTTGCTGCGCGGCCTGAAATTGAGCCTCATTAACTTCACCAACCTGCTTAGCGGCTCGTTGCTGCTTGGGCATCGCATCGTCAATTATCTCCTCTTTGACAAATTGCAGCCCAAGCAACTCTTCCACTTCAGGCGGCAGCGTTTCATTCACGTTTGCCATTAGATGTACTCCTATTGTTAAGTCTGCGAACAGACGCTGTTTGCCTGTTGCGGAACTGATTAATATTAGATGCTATTGTTGAAAGGTCATTAACAGCTGTCAAACTTTTAATCCCATAGCTACCTCGAGCATATTGAACTCGCTTAGCTTCAACAAACATATTGGTAATCTCAGGAGATTCCAACACTTCATTAACTATAGCATAAGTTTGCGGCGTAATTACATTAATCTTCGCATACCTTTCAGCTAAGAGCTTTAGCGCCTGAAGACCCGTAAGTGGATTTTTCAGCTGTCTGTTAATTGCCTCTTGCTGGTACAAGCTGACACCATTGAGCAAAGTTCCCAAATCAGGGTGTCCTTTTTCAGCCACTTCACCAAGGCGGCTAAGTGTAAAGTCAACGAACTCTTGTTCAATACCTTGAGTAAAGTTATTAGTCTTCGAAGCCGCATTTACAGATTCTTCGTAGATTTTGTCGAAGTTAATTTGGTTGAGATAGGCATTCTGGATATCCTTAGCAAAGCCACCTACATTGTTTCTAATTAACATATCTGCCATAAGAACATCAGTTGGACTTTCGCTGTTAAATGCTCTTTTATTTTGCTGAGCAAATACATCAGCAACAGTATTACGAATGTTGTCAGGTAACTTGTTAAATTCCGATATTACTCTACCTTGATAACTTAATCTAGCATCTCGCAGAATTTTGCCCTCAAGCGTAGCGGATTCATCAAACGGTACAGATTCATTTGCGGTTTCAAGAAAGTAATCAGCAGCTATGTTATTGTTCTGCGGAGTTAATACGCCACCATTGTTAATTGCCGCATCAAACACTTTCTGAGTTACTGGACTCAAGGTGCTTCTAATTTCCTTAAAACCTTCATCAGCTTCTTTATTAGCTGTCACCCAGCTTTCTTTAAGTACCACAGGGTCACCAATCCTCAGAGCTTCTTCACCAGCATTAGCAGCAGCTTTAGCCGCAGTAAACTTAGGTTGCGTTGCGTATTCGCCGCCGTTAAATTGACTTGCCAAGTCAATTCGCTGTCTATTAGAATCCCTGTAAATGTTATAATGCGGTTGCCAAGCTTCAGCTACTTTAGTTCCGCCGCCACCACTACCACTAGCTTTAGTCTTCCCAACTTTATAGACATCAGTCAACAGGTCAGCTGTATTAGGTGTTGAGACGCTGGAGCTAATTGTCTCTCTTTGTTCCATGAACTGCTTCTGCAAATTTGCGGCCCGCTGTTCATCAAACGGATTAGCTCCAGTAGCCAGCATCATACGGGCGGTGTAATTGAGGTCTTTCTGCTCTTTCTGCTTACTTAACTCGTTAAGTTGATTGTCCACTCTGGCAAGGTCTTGCTGATACTCAATGTCACCTGTGGCTAAGAAAGGCAAGAGTACCTTGAGCGGCCCCGGGATTTTAGAGCTAATTGAGTTGTCATACTCCTTGCGGATTTCATCTTTATGGTTAAGTAACTGCAAGGCCATTTCACTGGTATCAATGTCATCTTGAAGCTTAGCTCTATTAAGCGCTTCTTGCTGAGTGTTGTTAATTGAGTTGGCTTGGTCAATGTACTCCTGGGCCAAAGCGGCGCCTACGGGAGATTGAGCGGCATCAAGTTCCTTGAACGTGTTTTGCGGCTTGGAGCTACTCCACGAATAAGGAACTTTCTCATGCTCAACAATGTAATTAACCAAGGCCTCTTCCGTCAACGGATTTAATTTACTACTATTTTCGGCCATAACTTAATCTCCTTCAAATTAGAAAAGGCCACTTGGGCTAAATTGACCCTTAATACCACTAGACAATTTGTAGTCACTCTTGCTAGTGGTGCTGGTTCCTTGCGACTTAGTTTCAGCACCTTTCAAGATGCTAAGCAGGCTGTTCAGCGCTTCTAAGCTAATTGACTCATCTTGGGCCAGAGAGTTAAGCAGCACCTGGCTAGCATTAAGTTGCTGGTTGCCGGCTTGGGCTTCGAGTTCAGCACGTTTCCCTGCTAATTGAGTCGCAGCATTAGTAACGGCCTCGTCATAAAAAGCCTGCACAAGTGAGTTATCGGTGGCGCCAACCGACCTAGCTAAGTCCTGATAACTTTGCCCGAGGGCTTCATCAGACTGTTGCTTAGCGGCCGCCATAATAGCATCTACATCGATATTACCGTCTTCGGCAAGTTGACTCAAAGTGTCATAAGCTCCGGTGGCTCGAGGGTCTTCCTCGTTAATTATGTCACTATAAGCATCGAGGTTATCCAAGGCCGCTTCATTGAGGGCGTCAAGTAACTCAGACCTAAACTGAGTAGTGTATGAACTTTCCTGCGTCTTAGACTTTTCCTTAGAATAAGACCCAGAAAGCTTACTGGTTAATCCGGACAATACCATTTAATTATCTCCTTTCATATTAATTAACTTTCTTCAAAATTGGCCGCTCGTTGCACAGTCCATAGGTGCGTTCCAGAAAAGCCGTCCATTGAACGAGGTCACCATTGGTCTTAATTGACGGACGGACGAGTTGGGCGCACTGGACTTTCTGTACAATTACCCGCTCAGTCGAGCAAGCACTCAGCAGGCACAGGGCTGCTATAATAATCAGCACAACTGTTACTGCTGCTATTAACTTCATTAAAACGTTTATTAACTTCAATAGAAGCTTGAGCGATTTTATCATCTGTTTGCTCCTTAACTTTTATAAGTTCATTAACTTCAGTTTTCGCCCTAGCATATCCAGCGGCTTCGCGGCGTTCTGCATACCAAATTGACATCATCAAGCCAATTAGCAGCAGGGCCAAAAAAGCGCCTAGGAGCTTAATGTTTCCCATCGCACTTGTCCTTTTCTGATATCTTAATGTGGTCAGTTCCTGCATCAAATGAGATGCTTACATCTTTATACTTAATTGAGTACAGCTTAGAAAGCGCCTGACTTATATGTTCGCCCAGCAGAAAGAGCCCAGAAACGCACGAGGCCCAAATTATGATATAGGCAATCAATTTAGTTTCCATGTGCGGCTCGTGTAAAGTAACTAGATACACAACAGTAGCACACGGGATTACTGTAATTATCCACTTCCTTGAGATGAACCTAAAAGCCAGCTCTCGCTTGTTGCATTGCATCTTAAGTAACCACGAGGTGATAAACGGCACGAATGTACTCAGCAAGATAATTGCTATCAATGCTAAGCACGGCATTATTTCGAAGTCTATCAGCATTGTAAATTCCTTTCTTAATTAGCTTCTCTCATAATAATTGTACCAATAATTCGTGTAAATGTCAACTTGCCGCTTCAGCTACACTATAGCAGTTAATGCTATGCAGAACCAAAGTAAGCCGCCCCAAACCCACTCACCTAAGTTCCATGCGTTTTTGCCCACATCACAATTAAGCGCTTGGCAAATCAAAGTGGCAATTAGGTATGCAGGGCCCATTAACAGCCCCGACAGCATTAGGGGTATGGAGTATAAGGGTAAGCCAATTAAGAATGTCCAGACAAGGCCACGAAGGCACAAGCCACAAAACCCGTAGACTCTCGGTGAACTTATATTCTCAATTAACTCATCTATAGCAGGGCACTCTTCACGAGAGCTCTGCTGACCAGTAGTCAATTCACCTATATAGGTTCCCCAGCCACAAATCTGCTGGCCAAGGTACATAGCAAGGCAATTAAGCACTGCATAAGTAATTGGGCTTACAGCTTCGGGGCAGTAACTCGAGGCAAAATTCGCCATAGTTAAGCCATACGTGAGTGGCTGCCAGAGTTTATTAAGTGGCAACTCGCCTAACCCAGGTAGCTCAAGGCCGCCCCCCCGAATCCGGTTAATGCAAGCCCCGTATAGGGTTAGAATGATAATTGAGCATATAATGTTAATCATCTTTAATCCTCCTAATCTTTTTTCATTAAATCATACATGCTAACGCGGCAAATTTTTGATCCTAAGACAATCTTGTTTTCGTCCATATTTCGGCTCATCCGCTCATTAGGGTTGTTAATTTGCACGAAGTAAACATACTTGCGGAAGAAGCCAATAACTGCCCATTTACTTGAACCATCAAAAATCGGCTTAAATTCCTTATATACATTATGACTTGGAAGTCCAGAGTCGGTAAATTGAATCAACCTAATTGAGTAATCCGCTCTCTGCACAAGTAGGTAATTAGCCAATGAATGCAATGAAATAACTTTATTACTATTGTCCGCTACAGCTATGCCTGTATTAGTAAAGCTAAGCCTGTTGTTTGGTATGGTTTTTCCTCCTTGAGGCTGAAAATTGTAATCTAAGATAAGTAACGTATGCGGCGCAGCGGTGTTGGTTCTTAGCACTGCTAAGAATCTATCATGAGGTGCCGAGTCGTTCATAGCCCAAGGGGAGTAAATTGAGATTTTCTGTTCATTAGTCGAGTCCCAAAAAGTCTGGTTAGTTGACATTACGCCGTCAATGTCCTGCGTGGTAGTTTGCGCACTCCAGCATACTTTAGCATAACTAAATGAATCAGAATAAAAATTTGCTATTTGATTATACGTGAACATATCAACCATAACGCAAAATGCGCCATACAAGCCATTAACATAATGATAAGAGCAGCTCCATGGAGTTGCGTTATCAAATTTCGACGCACTTCCTCGATGTAGATATAACTTAATTGCTGTTTCTTGCGATACCCAATTTCCTCCAGTTGAATAAGGACCACCAGATATAAGCCCATGATGCCCGCTTAATTGAGATTCTGTGCCGGGAGCTCCATTAAGTCTATTAGCAATAACACCTATCATTGACGTGTTGTTTCTAAAGGGGCCGTAAATTTGGCTACTGCCTGAAAAGTCAGAAATTCCACTTATGTATGCTCGCTTCATTAAGACCCATTGCTCAGGGTTAGCTGAAGAATCTCTGGCGGTTCGCAAGTTAATTTGGTTTAAGCCTGAATCAGCATAATAAGTAGATGCATACCAATGTTTTTGCGCCGGTTCATAAACAGGGCCAAACATTTCTGGCGTATTATCCTTAATAGTTACGGGACTTTCGCTTGAAGCGAAAGTTAATTGACTATCAAGATAATTAAAGTTACTTATCATTTCAGCACTGTCAATAGCTTCTTCGTCATTGTTTGAATTAGCGGTAAATCCAGAACCTTTGAATCTAATCATGTTTCTAAATTGAACCAGCCCAGCTGGCAATACTTCATTTAATTTGCCAGCTACGTAATAATTCTGTCTACAATTATATATACTTTGCCCAGTACTTAGGAATCTTCCACGAAGACTATCCTCATACATTTGCATATAAGGATTGTAAATTGACCGCCCTGCGTGGTCAGCATTGTATTCACTTGTCATCTGTGGTTCATCTGGGTAAGTCAAAGTAAGCCCATTGAACCATTCAAGAGGGACTAAATTCGAGGCCCCTTTTCCAAGGGGCCTTAATGAAGTTCTTATCACCATTAACTTATTCCTCCTAATTTACGCCGTGGTGTCATATTCGGCTTCGATGTTAGCTATCCATTGAGGCTCGTAGCCCGGAAGCGCTGCTGTAGAATTATATCTAAATGAACGTCGCAAGGCAATTAACTTATATGGGGCACTTGACTCTTGGAATACGCCATCAGAATTGTCAATCCAGTAAGGTGTTATAGCTGAGCCGTTAATTGTAAATTCGACGCCGGTTACCAGCGGGCCGTAACTTGAGTCAGAGCAGTCAATTAACAGCTCAAAGGTAATTACCGCATCATCCGGAATGCCGGCCGGAATTGTGATGGCAACAGGCAATTTACCACTGCTGTTCATATGAGTTACTCGAATCGTATAGTGCTTAGTCTGGTTATCCAGCGTAATGGCTGCATTATCTGCAGCGTTAACTCGGGAGTTCCTTGACATTACTTTCTCAGTTGCGGCACAGAGCATCTTAGCCGTAAATGAAGTATCTTCAGACCAGCCACCTAATGCTACAGCAAGAGAACCATTATCATCAATTAATGGCCAATTAGACGAATTCGATAAAGTATACTTAGAATAAGGGTTATTTACTTTAGGTTCTATTGTAATTTGACCTTGAAATATATCTTGAATCCCAATTGAGCCGTCAGCGATAGCAATATATGGTGAAGAATATTGAGATACATAGTAAGCTTTACTCGTTGCATAATCATATGAAGCCATTTGCCAAGAATCATACTGTATATTACTTGAGATTATAGACTTAATACGATACATATATAGTCCGCCGTCAGCTACTGTGCCTGGCGGGAGCATTACTTGAGAACCTTTCACAAAAAACCACCCACCAACTACCGGAGTTAATCCAGAGAATACTGCAGAAAACTCCTCAACTGTGTTTGGCACTTGTGACACTGAGTTAAGCACCCCATAAACAAGTTGCGTAATTGTGATATTCTGCGAATTACTGACTTCAGCAACATTGGCCATCTGGCAGACAGTTAAATCTGCTGAGCAGACAATGAACTGGTCAAGGTAGATTGCGCGGCTGCTTAACTGGCTTAGGTTCCAATTAAGGTCTTTCAAGCCAAGCTCAGCTTCTTGCACAGAGGTAAACAACTGGCTTTCATCTGAAACCTGCTGAAGCAACAAGAGGATTTGCCCAGTCTCAATTAACACCAACCTGAAGACCACAAATTTACTCGTGCCGTTACTTGAGTCAAGCAGAGTTTTCGCGCTCGTTGTCGTATTGTAGTAGTAAGGCTGAATGTTAGGTTGAGCCGTTTCACCGTCATGGTCATAATTAGGATAGTAATATTTGAAGTTAATTGACGACATAGCCGGAAACAGCTTGCGGTCAGGCCGCTGTGCATTACCGGCATAGTTGATGCCTTCCTTAATTAAGTCGAAACTTTGACAGCTCAAGCCCTTGGCCGAATCTGAGGAAGTTACTTGAGCAGCGAAGTTAACTACCATTATAGGGTGGTCGCGCCCAAATGTACTTGAATCAGCCAAAAACGGCCGTACTGAAAGCTCCGAGGCCGTTAAGTCGCCATCTGCATTAACATAGATGTTGCACAGGGCTAAGTAGATGTCATAATCTGATGTGCTTATTTCTCCAATGCCGCTTTCATTAAGTCCAACATAAACAACTTGGCCAGCATATTCGGGCCCAATTGTAACAGTTTCTTCCTGATGTTGCACCAAGTCCGTGCCGTCAAACCACTGGAAGGACTTAAGTAAGATGGTATTAGTCGAGCTAACCGTGGCAATATCGGCCGTATAGGGTTTAGTCAACCCAATTAACAAGTCCTTCTTTTTCGGCAATGCAGCTGAATTTGCACCAGATTCTGCAGTAACAGCCGACAACTCGTCTTCAAGTTCCTGGAGTTCGTCTGCTACTTTACTTCTGACTGCATCAGCCGCCACATTATTCATATCAGCACGAGCCAAGTCAATTCGAGTACTGTTCAAATAAACGCTAAGCGTCTGTCCGGTTTCGGTGCTGATTTCACGGTCGTTGTAGTCAACACCCTCTCCAGTAACATTAGCAATTCGTAAAACGCCCTTGCTCATTTTCTATCCTTTCGTCAATTAAGTTTAATAAATCCGCATCCGCATAAAGTTGCTGAAGCTACTTTGGTTGTATCCCCAAACCACACAATTATCTCGGTAGGCCAGACCATTCTTATTGAACCGCACGAGGTAATTAGCCGGAATAATGAATTGGCCGCTCGAGCAACCAGAGCTGCTTCCGGTGAAGTGGCCGTAAAACAGATGGTTTTCTAATTGAGTGCCATTTGGACTAGAGATAATTATGCTGGCTGTTGAACCACCTGGCCCCGCAGCAGTGGCGCTAATGAAGACAGGTTGACTCCACGATTTGTTACTTGTAAACAGCGACCCGTTGTATAGCTCTGAGGAGTAGTTAGGGGCGCCGTTTGAAGAGGTTGACCTAATTAACGGCCGAACACAAGTTGAGGCTCCTTTGTCCCAAATAAAGTAACTTCCTTTAATAGTACCATTGTTAGTTGAGCTGCGAGTCTTAGTAGCTATTCCTTTAGTTCCTCCAGAATCCAAGTAAAGCTGCATCTGGGCTTTAAGCGGGTTCATCATAGAAGTGAGGGTCGTGGTGCCGCCATCACAGGTTACGACTCCATTGCCTTCCAAGTATTTAAGCGACTCGAAAGCAGTCCACATAGGCTGCTGAGAATTTCCGCTCGAGTAATCTCCTTGGAAAGTATCTTTGAAGCAAGCGGCTGAGTAGTTACCGATGTAAACTGAACCAGCGCCGGTAATGAAGTCAGTGCCATTGATGGTTCCATCAACTATGAGTTTGCAGCCTTCTTCAATTGTAAGGGTGTATGCACTAGAGCTAATTAAGTTAAAACAGTGCAAAACGGCTCCATTTGACAGCGTCACATTACCAACCATATTGAATGTGGCATAAGGTGCTTCGACCCGTTTTCCGGAGAAGCTACTTAAGTTGGCATTTGAAGCATCTTGGCAAAAAATGAACCCACTTGAGTCGGCTGCTGCGGCGCCGCCAAGTGACACCTTTGCTAATTGAGGGTTATTTCCGGACAGCACATCGTTGCCGCCTTCGCTGATGAAAGTTCCTTCATAGGTGTTTAGAGCCAACTTAGTTACCGGAATATTCTCAAGCTGGTTGATAATATCAGATGAAGCTACGTTGCTGAAATCGGCCCGAGCAAGCCAATGGCCTCCTGGGGTGGAACCATCGTGAATTGCCACTGTCCAATTTCGAGTGTCAACGAAGAGTTCTCGAGGTTGATAAACTGCATTGATTTCTTCCAAGTTACCTGAGCCCAACTGCGAAATTCGGCCTTGGTAATCACTATTAGGTAATCTATCTGTCATAAATAAGACCTCCCTTAAATAAGTTAAATTGTATCCCTGTTATCTCACAAAAGCCTTTTACAGCATAATTGAGCATATGGTAAATGCCGGTGTTATAGATGTTGCCTACAAGACGACGCCCAACGAAGTATTTGTCCTCAATTGACACCTTGTGATGTGGCAAATTGCCGTAGGCGTCAGTTGAAGATGTCAAGGTAATTGACACATCATAGCCCATTGAGATGTTCTGGTTCCACTCGAAATCAGGTTCTTGCGTGAGAGCGCAGTCAAGCTGAGGCGCTTGAAGCTGGCAGTCCCAAATGAACTCTTTTCTGTTACTTGACATATTGGTGTCAATTCGGGTTATAACCGTGGTGCACTCGATGGGGATTTCTGGCGCGAAGCTAATTGAATTAAACTCAAAAAACGCGTCCACTTTGTCAATGCGCTTAGCTTGCTGATAGACATCTGTTTCAAAGCCGCAACTTAATTCAAAGCCGCTACTCCATGTATTGTCATAATCATTCAAGTCAACATCAAAGGTGCTGTCATTTAGATCTTCATTAAGAAAACTGCTATTAAAGTCTTCATCGAATACTGCTGGTAATGGTGGCTCCAGATTATTGAATTCGGGTTCAAGTTTATCAACTAAATATGTTATAACAACATCAGCGAGCGGCAATTCTGCATAAAGGTTAATTGAGGCACACATCGTATCCGGTTGCTCAGCTGACAAGCTTCCAATTGACTCAACGTGCAACCTGTTTCCGTAGTAACTGATTTCATTAAATTCTGTGTTATAAGCACTGCGGTACTCGAAGTTCCAGAAGTGCTGGAAGTTAATGAAGTTAAAACCTCGAACAGCGGTTAATGAGTGCTGTACCTTGAAAACGCGCCCGAGTAACAAGTCGATGCCAAGTATGTTTCCGTAATAATTGACAACAAGGTAGCGAGTTTCCAGCAAGTCGAGGTATTCGATGTCGATGCCGATTGAGTTGAAATAGTCAATTAACATCTCATTTACGACCTTGAACCCGCCGGAACCGAGAGAGCCCAAATCTTCATAGCTGTAAAGGTTCTTGTCTGAGTCAATGAAGTATACAATGCCAAAGGTGCTAGTTAAGCAGCAATCTCTATTGAGAATCCTGTGCTTACTAACTTCCTTGAAATTGTAAACCAAAGCCGTGTTTAGCTCTGTGGCGCTAATTACGTTATCCGACGTAAACACTAGAAAGCCGTTTTTCTTCTTAGCCAAGGCAATTCCCTTGCCAGTGCTAAGTGAGTCCAGACTCTGAAAACCGGCTCCGGTAGTTGTACTCGGTTGGAAGTCATCTCCATTGCCGACAGCACTCCAAGCTATGACGTCATCACTCAAGGCAATTAACCTGTTATTCGTGGCGCAAATGAACTTGGTGCTCTGAGGGAAGCCCGTGGGCGTGATTTGCTGAATAGAGTTAATTAAATGGTCATACTTAAACAGCACTTGGTCACAGAGGATATAGTAATAGGAGCCAATGTAGTCCACGCTGACATTTTCGGCATCGCTGCTAAGCATCAACAACACAGTTCCATCGCCCGTATCGGCTGAGTACCTATAAATGTACTTGTTTGTGATAATTAACTTCCCAGCATCATCCTGTAAATCAACTACCTTTTTCAGCTCGACGTTCCTTGAGTACGGCATAAAAAACAGCGGCTTGTAGCCGAGGCCAGTTGAGTAGCCATTGTACGTAGGAATAATGTTCGAGCCGTCTGTTATGTTAAGTTGATTGCCTTCGACTCTATCATAGGTTATATTAGGATTGAATATCAATAAGTTCTTATTAACTATTGAAACCATATTGCGGCCTCCTCAAGTTACAAGCAGTAGAACTTATAGTATCCTGTAAAGTCTACCGTCTTTGTGATTACATTAGCTAATTTAGCACTGACGCTAAGCAAGTTGCCCTCTTGGTCAACCATATAGTAACAGTTGTACTGGCAGTCGCCGCCGGAAACTGCGAAAGTTAATTGACGGGTCTTTATGGACCACGCCAGCGACTCATCTTGCAACAAGTCCCAATCTGTAGTGGAAGGTACTGTGAGGGTTACAGGGGTATAGTTAGTTGACTCGACAATGTCGCTTAACTCAGTCGTCTTGTCAAAGGCCTCGGATATCTGGCCTAACTTAATTGTGACTGAGGTAATAGCACGCTGTCCCTTAAACATAGCTTTAAGCACTTCTTCCTCGAGCGTGCCACTTACCATATTAGGCGCAGTAGCACCCTCGAAGACATAAGTACCTCCAAACAGTTTCTTCCGGCCGCCTTTCTTGCTGCCGCACTTACTTTTCTCTGCTGAAAATTCCATCTCAATTAACCTCCATTCTGATTAACGCCCGCAGCTTCCTCGAGGGCTTGAAGCCGCTCTTCAATTATCTGCAGGTTATAATTAAGTTGCTCTATTAAATCATTGCTCTCTTCTTCATAAAGAGGCAATTGAAGCGTTTTTACTGAAGCCATCTCAATTACCTCCCTCTTAGTACCCAAAGTTAGCGTAACGCTCATTCTGAACAAGTACAGCAAACAGCTGGTTGAACTCAGCGAATTCACGCTTGAAGCGCTCGGAGTCGTCAAGTAAGCCATACAACTTACTTAGCGTCCCAGAAATTACAACATCTTTGTAATCCCTGAGAAGCCAGTTTCCGTAAGCCGCTAATTCTTCTTCGCGTTCATTAACTTCTTCTAAGTTAAGCACCTTCCATTCGTCACTTTGGGCATCTTCTCTGACTAGCCACTCATTAGATGACCAGTCGTATTTAACCAGTCGCTCAGCTTCTGGCACATATTCAAACTTCTTTGGGAAGCTGTAATATGTTATCTCAATTGACGTCGGCTCTTCATTAACAGGTAAGCCGTAAATTTCGCCTAGAACATTCTGCCCACCACCGAAGACAAAGACATACTTCTCGCCCACTTTGTACCAGTAGTTGTTAAGTGAGTTCTGCCCAACACTAGGCTGATTGTTTGGCGGGTATAATCCAAGCGGCTTGTAGCAAACAGAGTTAATTAACCTCACATCTGGATTGCGCTTCCACACCCACTTTGCAGCACTCTGCATTTCCAAGTTAGGCATGTCAGGTGTCAATTCAAGTTGCTTCAAATCGCTTTGGAAATACTGCTTACTGTGAATTCTTGAGATAATGCCCTGAGCCAACTTAACAACAATGTCGCGCATGTCAATTCTATTTGACAGCTGGCAGACATCGTCCACAATTTGACTAAACATCTCAATTACCTTTCATACGAAAAAAGCCCCAAGGCGTTTCTGCCTCAGGGCTTTTAATTACCTTTGTTACTTAACAGACGGCAACGGATTCGAGCCCTTAACTAAGTTATTAAAGTTAAATGACTGCGCCGAGCCCACATTGCCAGTGCCAAGTTCATTGCCTTCATCATGTCCCTTGGCCGCTTCAGCATCTGCCTGCTGCTTTTCTTCTTCAGACTTAATTGCCTCAACAGAAGCAAATTTAGCAAGCTCCTTAGAAAACGGCTTGACTTCTTCATCTGTTTCCAGCTCAATGAAGCCAATGCCATTTTCCAACTTAATGCGACCTTTGGAGGTAATGAGGCTTCGCAGGTTCTTATTATAGACTCTGATTACGCACTGCATATAAGCACCTCCTAATTGAAAGCTACGCCAAGTAGATGTTACTCAGAACGCCGCCCGTATTTTCATCCGCGTACTCGAGGGTGAGTTCAGAGGTAATTACGTTGGCCTGACCGTCCATACCTACCGGAGTCGCATCCTTGATTTCGGCGTCGGTCATATAACCAATCTTAATTAAGCCAGGATGATAAACCAGCATCGATTTGCTAAGCGACTCAGTCTGGCTGAACAGCGGGTGAGCAAGAATCTTAACTTCCTGCATTCCAGGCAACTGAAGTGCATATACGTCGAGGCCGTATACTTTAGTCGCAGTCCCAATCGGGTAATACGAGCTGCCAGCATCTCTAATGAGTTTATTAAGAATATAAAGTACATTGAGAGAAGTCATAACGACGCGTTCATTAGGAACACCCTCGGGGCAGGTCTCGAAGTTACCGTACAGCCATTCCTGAATTGAGTCCAGAGTTGCAGCAGCGGCCAATGCAGTGTTGTTTTTAACAATGCTCATCAAGCCGTCCATCGTGCTAAGCACTTCGGAGCCATCAACCTGATTGAGAGATTTGCGGCCAAGCAACAGAGCCATTTCGATGTCCTGCGCGTGCATTGACACGGCATCTTCTTTATTCTCCGTTGCCTTGTTTCCAGTGATGAACTTAATGTACTCAGCAGTACGAGTCGTGCCCCAGCCATTACGGAAAATCTGGCTGTAATTCATACGGGGAACACCACGGCGGTACTTAGGATTCGGCGCCAACGAGCCTTCTTTTTTGGCAGTACCTAAGTAAAGCAGTTCATCATTCTGAGTTACTGCGGCGGCCGTCGATTCAGCGAAGCCACGGACAACCGTCAAGGTGTTACCGGACACGGCGCTAACGAACATATATTCATTAGTCTTGGTGTTCATAATCACCGAAGACGGTTCAACCACAGCACCTTTATCTACTGTGATGGAAGTTGCTGTGTTGTTTGCCGCAGCCGAGGCAATTAACTTCGAGCTATACGGCTGCTTCATGAACCAGTAGTGGATTTTGGAAGTCAGCTGAAACTGAGCGGAACCCGAACTCAATGCGAATATCGGGGCAGTACCGGCCAGCTGAGACCGGAACAATTTACTATTGAAGCTATCAAGCCGCTCTGCATTGATACCTCCTTGAGATGAGAAGATTCCTGGAATCATTTAATTTACTCCTTTGTTAAATTTACTTACTAATCAACAAGTTACCGAAGAGGCCATCAAGGTCTTTACGATGCTTGTCAGCTGCTTTTTCCTCAGCGCCTTTACTTGACAGCTTGTTACTGAAGTCCTGCAAAAAGGTCTTAGTTGCTTCGGTTGCCTCGTCAAGCGACTTACCCTGCTGCAAAAACCCTTTCATTACCTGAGTAATAATCGGGGCGGCACTTGGGTCTTTCATCAATGGAATCTCCCGAGTGGCCTTGTCTAATTGACTCCTGCTTGAAACGGCCGCTTGAATCTTGTTACTGACATTGCTGTCATAAGCATTAAGGCGGTTTTCAATAGCTTTATCAATTACACTAGTTGCATCATACAAGGCTTTGCCGTAGGCGCGCTGTGCTACAGAGTTAATGAAGTTTCCCAACTTACTTGGGTCTTGCATCAACTCGGCGGCATCGTATTCAACGCCGTCAAGGAAGTTCTGCTTCGCTACATACTGCTTGAATACATCACTGCTGCTCGCACCTTGTGTGCTTTGCACATTCTGTGCACTTTGTGCGCCCTGTGCATTTTGTGGCGCTTGCTGACTTGCTTGAGCCGGCGGCACTTGCTTGAACGGATTAAGCTCTTCCGGTGCTTCGGGTTGACTTGACGTAAAGACTTGCTTGAGTCTGGCCAAAAACCCGGCATCATCGTTTACTTGTTCGTTTTCAGTTTCCATTTATTTTACTCCTTTATTCTAAATGTTTTGACTGTTTTGGTCAACAGGTATTTCCTGCTGCTGTTGCTGTTGTGCCATAGCCTGCTGAAGTAACTGGTAAGCTAAGTTCCTTTGCTGGATTGGCAATGAGTCAATCGGCGACTCTTTCTTGAACATACTGAAGTCAATTTGGTGCCCTGTCAAGCTGCTCTGGTAATCGAACAACTTAGTTAAGTCGTATTCCTGGGCGACTTGCGGCAACTGGATTAACTTGTTGATAAATGTATCCATCTGCTGAGCTTTTATATCTCTATCGACGCCAGTCATAGCAGTGGTAATTGAGTACATAACTCCGCGGCCGCTGAACTCGCCGATGGCGGTTGGAACATCATTGCCTTGGTCATCTTTAACCGGCAGGGTAGCTTCGTGGTCGAAAATCGTCTGGATGTGAATTGACTTCAACGGGGTAATTAACATCGCCTGAATCTGCCGCGCCATTAGCTTCGTAGCCTTCCCAGACGTCTCAAGTGCCTTTTTGGCCTGCCACTCAGTTGCTCTGTCGAGGCTGCTCATTAAGCTAGCTTGGTCAGTCGGCATAATAATCTGCATTATGTTCTTCATCTGGTTGATGTCACTTAGGATGTGCTGAGTATCCGGCGCATCGTTGAAGTGCATTATGGCAGACCCAAGTGACTCATTAGGCTCAGACGACACCGGAATCCACGGGCACTCTTCATCAGCTTCCTTAGCTTTGGTGATTTCATTGAGTGATATGCGATTGCGGTCGTAGAAATTGAGGCCGTAAACTTTCTTCCGGTCGCCTTTTTGCTTCGTGTTAATTAAGAAGTTTATGAAGCATTGAACCGGAGTAAGATTTTCGGCCGGAGCAACTCCAGGGAATATCGGGGCCACAACTACGGGAATGACTCCATTGGAACTGACTTCTGCATTAACTAGCGTCTGCCCGATGTAAGTCAATTTAAGCAGCGTCTTGGTAAGCGGCTCGAGCCCAGGGAGCTCGAAGCCAAGTAACTCAGGGCAAACACGTACATAGACAGTTGTCTTGTTAATGAAGTTCTCACGTGTGATGTCGCTATCGCGTTCGGTGTCGTGCGGAAGAGGGTTGAAGTCAAGTATGTACTTGAAGTCCCTTGGGTTGTTCATTGAAAAAACGGCTCGATAACCTGCGGTTCTGCTGCACTCAAGGAGCTCGGAAAGTTCCTTGTCTCCGACTTCTGGGTGCAGCGCTTGATTGAGTATGTCTGTTTTGGCGATACTCTCGACATAGGCGCAGAAGTCGCCACATTCACTGAAAGAGCGCATATCAGTCAATTTACTGAAGTACAGGCAGCCGGGGTTAATTAACTTTAGATTCACACCGAACGCCGGATTCTCCGTGACGCCCTCGACGTTGAACTGGTTAATTGAGTCCTTATCCCAACGAGCTTCCACAGCGGCAATGCCATAATGGAGTATGCATTTGAACGCTTGAAGTAACACGTTGAAATGGTCGAACCTCGTGAAGTCCTGACTCATGCGTTCGGCCACCGCCGCAACGTATTTCTGGTTGTTCGGGTTGCCAAAAGCTGTGTAGCTGTCATTGGAACTTATAAGTAAATTGACGAGGTCAGAAGCGGCCTCATTAAGTTGGGTTGCAGCAAGCGGCAGCTTAATTTCATTGCGATTTTTCATCTTGCTTAACGCATATCGAGTAATGCGGTTTACGAGCTCCTGAATGTTGCCGAGGCCCAAAGAGCCACTTCGAGTTACTCCGTCATAACGGTCAATTGGGCTGCTTCGGCCATACAAGTCAAGTAACACCCTGTCGCAAAGGTGCACTAAGTCATTGGTCGAGTCACTGCACATTCCGACAAAGTGGCTGCAGTAACTTCGCAACTCCCTTGACTCACTGTAAGCCTTAAAGTTTTCTACTGGTATAAACATATTAGGTACCTTTCTGTTTACAAGCTACTTGCTGCGGCGATTCGCTGTAACAACTCACTTGAGTATCCGGACTTACTTAACTTCCGATTTTTGGCCGTCTTGATTTTCTCAAGGTGCAACTCAAGCATCTGGCAGCCATAGGCCTCTACGTCGATTAAGTCATCTGAATTGTCTTTGCGCGTCGGGTCAAAAGCAAGTAACTGAGTAATGGTTAAATTATCATTATCACTTAAATGATATACGCCTTGGTAAAGTAAGTCAACAAAAGATTTTATCCTAGATGCTTTACTCTTCTTGAGCGTTTTTAGCGGGACATACTCAATTAAACCGCTACTTCCATTCACTGAGTCCATGTACTCGAACATCGATTTCAAAGATGCTTGATACGCTTCGGCCTCGAAGCCCACAATTGAGACATTCCACTTACTGCACATATCCTGCATTGCGGCGTACAAAGCAACTGGTGATTCTCCATAGGCCACCCTTGAGTCGACTATCTGCCAATGAGGTGTGGGAGTTTCGTAGTAGCAATGGACGGCCATTGTCTGTGCGTGTCCCCAAGCCGCTTGGCTGATTGCAGGGTCAATTGTGATGAATCCATATTCGTGCTCACTTGACTCAGGGTCTACCTTAGGGCTTCGGGTGATTCGTTGCAAGTCAATTGACAGCGTATTTGCAGCCACGGGGTCATTGAGCATTTCGGCGCACCACTGCCCAGCTAAGCCCTTACTGGCATACTCGTTGTATTCAGCTATGAGGTCAGCGAAGCTGTTAAGCTCTGGCCACAATGGGGTTCCGTCTTGCTTGAGAGCACTTAACTTAATTGACGCCCATTTTGGGCTTGCACAATTCTCGTTGACGATGCTGTTCCTGTTGACGATGTTGCCCAACATAATTAACCGCCCCTGAGGGCTCAGCGCCTTGATGCAGTCAGAGAAGAACCAGCGCTTGAGCTTGTCAAAGAGGACTTCGGATTCATTCTCTTTGCGGTCTTCGAGGTCGTCAACTAACAGCACGTCAATTCGGCGGTTATTAACATTGTAGCCTCGAATCTGGCTGTTTGCACCAAAGCTGCTCATGTTGAACGTATGTCCATTAAGTTGAAATGAGTATTCGCCACGGTCAAGCTGCTCCTTAATGAACTTGGGTACTCCGAAAGCCGCCATCATAGATTCAGAGTAAATTAAGTTCCGAATGTCCATTAGGGCTTTCGTTGCAAGCGGGCTGCTGTGGCTCAGATACCCAATGTTCATGTCTGAGGTGGCACCGTGAATTAACCGACTTACAGCTATCTTGGCAATTGTCGTCTTGGCGTGAGAGCGCGGACAAGCAACACAGACCCTCTTAATTGACTCATCAATAAAAAGCCGGAACATCTGCAAATGGAACTCCGGTGTGGGCAAGAGGTCATCACCTGCTTGAGCTCCCAAAGCAAATTGAATATAAGCGGCTTCGCTGCCAAGCAACGTCTGCCGCAATTCTTGTGCATTAACTTCGTATAACATGTTCGCTCCCTGCTCACTGCGTTCGCATATTTGGTTCATTTAATATTCCGGCTATTCCATCAGCTACTTCACTAGCTGCTCTAGCCTCGTCTGGATTCATCTGGATTCTCCGGTGGCGCTTGATGGCAAGTCAATTAAGTTGTCAACTTGCTTGAGCATTTCAATGCCAGCTGTGCTCGTTGCCTCGGCTTGCTGCACAGGTTCAAAGTAAGCTTCTATCTCCGAACCGCCTCGAGCAAGTCGCTCCATATCCTTAGCAGTGAAGACATCGAGGACTTTGCTGGCGGCACCTGAGGTGCTTGAGGTGCCCTGCACAGGTGCAGTTAATTGAGTTACTGATTCCGAAACTGGCCCCGCCGCGGGCCCCGCATTTACAAGTGCATTGACGACTTGTTGATTCAGCTGCAACGTAATAGTCTTAGCTCCTTCGACCAGTTGCTGCATAGCCTGCTGCTTGCCTTTATGCGACCTAATTGCCTTGTTTGCAACGGCCGCAGCCTTGAGGGCGAAAACAGGGTCGGGACGTGAATTAAGTTCTCCAAGGACATTCTTCAAAGCCAGCACCTCGACTTCATCCCACTTACTTGAGGCGTCAGCCGAATTCAGGCGCTCAGCTGCTTCCTGCTGGGCAATTAACTGTTTAAGCTCAGGAACTTCTAGGAGTTCGGCTAGTTGATTAGGTTCAAGGTTCAAAAAGTCGGCCATCATTGCGGTGGGCATTCCGGAGTTAATTAACTGCACCAACTTGCTTCGAGCCCCAGCGTTCAGGCCAGCCCAAATGTTCACTCCGTTCACATCAGCATTTACATCAACATTGTTGTTCTCATTACTTTCCATCTTCCTTGCCCTTCTTGTTGTTGCCATTGTTACTTAAGGTGAATTTTGTGGCCTTGTAATTAACATCTTGAAGCAGCGCCCAGCCCCGAGGCGTCCTGTAGTAGGGTTCCTTAATTAACTTCTCAAGTCCATGAAGCTTCTGCCAAATTTCGGGCCACTCTTGTTTAATCAACTTAAGCTCCTTGATGTTCCTACTGCGGCAGCACCAACACCCAGGCTTAATTAAGCCCGCCGTGTAAAGCCGCCCTATTGCCCAGCCCTTCCTACTTAGCCACTCGATGCAATACGCCTTGCTGCGGCCTTCGGCGATGTTGGGGTTAATTAACTTAAAGTTCCTGAGCACCGGCACTGAAAGGCGATTTCGCACCAACTCCGCAGCCCTTTCTGTGGTGCAGCCGAAAATTAAGTGCAGTTCCAGTTGTTCCTGAGTAACTTTCTTCAAGTACTGCTCTTTAAGGTACCTGTTGATTAGGAGCCACTTAATTGACTCACCCCATCTTAATTTACCCCCGCACCAGCCGCGGCCCCGCTGCAACCGCTGTACGAAGCCCTGCCACTGAAAATTCCGCGAAGTATCTCTTGGTCTGTAGAGCTTCTCGATTGATTTGTACAGCATTTCATACTCAAGGTGGCCTTGCAGCTCAGTGAACTTAATTAGCTTCTCCTTGCAAATTGCCTTGAGTGCCTCGGCCGCCTGCTCCTGTTCTGGCCACTCGAAGCCCAAATTGACATAAACAAGTTCATCGCCCTGCTCCAAGTCGCCGCGCTCAAGTAACTCACAAAAGGCCATTAGCGCCCCAGCACTCATTTTGGCCAGCAACACCTTAGTGGTTTTGCGGCTCGTGTCTACGTCGCTTGATTCTTTGTTGATTAAAGTCATTGCTTGATTCCTCCTATTTAGCTAGCTTACCAAATAATCCGGCAGATGTCAACATAGTAGCTGGGGCATTGCCTGAGGGCAATTATGTTACTGAGCAATTAGCTTCTAAAGTAACTTTGGTTGCTCTGGCTTCTCTGGCAGCTTCTGGTTATTCGAGGTCGCTGGCAAGCAGCGACTGACCAGCCGAAGTCAATTAACTTCCCAGCCAGAAAGCGGCCTCAGAGCATCTATGCTGCTTAAATGTTAATGATGCACCAACACAATTAACTACCAAGATTAGCCTAAGGTTCCTGCTTAGCCGGTTACTCGAGTTTCGCGGCAAGCCGCTCTGGCCACTGCAGAGTTAATTGAGTCTTAAAGTCAATTATCGCCCTCGGGAAAACCGGCCCTCGGGTTGTGTTAGCTACCAAGCCAATTTACTTTGCGAATTTAATTGAATCATAGTTATCAGGTGCTGCTAAAATTCTTGCGAATTTGTAGAGGGTACATTTATATACGCCGGAGCCCTTCACTTGCCTTTGGGGTGCAATAGCCCCTTTTGCTGGCGGGCAAAATTTTTTGGTATTCTGCTTAATTTTTCGCTTGCAATTAAAAGTGAACTCTGGTAGAATACCCTTATATAAGCAAGGTGCTTATATATTGTTCAACAGAATTTTTTAGGGAGGCTACTAAAATGAATAGAGTGATTAAAAGTAAAGCTACAACCGCAACCGCAACAAACACAATTGCTTCAGCGTTAATTAAAGCCGTTCAAGTGAACGGTTATGACTACGAGCAACAAAAAGTATTACTTGATAAACTGTCGATTTGCACACAAGAGGCCGCCGACGGTTACGGCATCATATTTTACTTTACAGACTATTCCGCAATTGAGTGCAACGACTTAACAAAGTTGTTTACCGAATTTTACGGCGCACGGCGTGATTTTGCGGAGATTGCGATGCGGGTTCAAAATTTTAGGGGAATAGCCGCCGATTGCCCCGCTTATTTAAGAAGTGATTTTGTGAAGTGGTTGCGGGAAAACGACGCCGAGTAACCAGCTAGGGCTTGCCGGTAGCCTTTAATTAAACCGGCTTTATTCTATGCGCCTTAATCGGCGCGCCTCTAAATTAACCGGCGGTAAATAAGCCGCCTAACGTAAACTAACTTTTAATTAAAAGGAATTAAGAAAATGGAAAAAGAAGAAATTTTAACAGAGCTTAACAGAATCAGCGCTGGTGATGCCGTACGTGTTGCCGTTGATGACAATGGTAATCTAGTTGCAACTGTTGCCGGTGAGGCGGCAAAAAGCGTTTCCGTCCGTGTTATTGACGGTATTTCTAACCGTCAATTAAGTTGTCGTTTGATTAAGGACAAGCAGGGAAAATACGACGTCTTATATACGAATATTCCCGACGTTATGGAAGTTGCCGGACTTAATGACATTTGCCGGGAGTTTGTGGAGAAGTATTTTTTAAGCAATTATATCCGCAAATTGCTTACGCTTCCAAATCTTAACAATATTGTGGATATTCTCACCCCGCAGAACGGCGGCAACGCCCAAGCCAACCCGCTTAGCAAGCCTTTCAATGCGCTTGTTAAGGCGCTGGTTGTTAGCCTTAAGGCGAACATGCCGGCAAAAGCTAGCTTGATTAATGAAAAGACAATCAAAACTTTTCTCGCTGACTTGCAAACAGCAAACTTGATTCTAGGACAAACCCAAGTAAAAGGCAAAAGCGTTGCGGTTGCGGATTACATCCGGGCTTTAATTAAGTGGCACTGTGAAAAGCAGAGCCCTAACGCCGTCAATTTCGCACACGGGGTAACCTTTACGCCGGACGATTACATTAGCTACGCCGTTGCTTTGGCGGCCAAAGCAGTGGATAGAAAAGTCGAAACAAGCATTGACGAAGATGATCTCGACATCTAATTGCTTGCCGATAAATTGAGGGGCTAATTAAAGCCCCTCTTTTCTTGTTCTAAGCTACAACCTTTAATAGTAACAGTTAATTAAATACTACCACTTAATTAAGCAAGCAAATACAAACAAACGCAAGCAAACATTACAATCACATAAGGATTCATTGAGATGACAAACTTAAACACATTCAATCAAAACACAACCATCTATTACAATCTTAACGCCTTTGAAAAGCCCCGGCTTAAAACATTATCACAATTTACCTTGTCCGATTTTTCCGCCCTTGCTGAATATGTTATCACCGATTGTCATACCACAACACTGGATGACTTGCCGCCGGAAAAAACAGCCTTGCTTAACTTACTTAATTCAATTGAATCAACGCAAGCAGACAAGGCAATCGACGCCGCTGACAAAATCCGCTCCGGCTATTCTGCCGTTTTGCAGCATCTGCCCCGATTGACTATCATCGATTATATTAAGTTACTTGCCGATTCTGCCGCTGTTTGCGCAAGTGATGCTCAATTGAGCGAAAACTGGCAAGCCGCGCCCGCTATTCTATCAAACTTAATTGACAAGCTAACCACCGAAACGGCAAGCAAGAGCTTGCGAATCAAGCAGTTTGAAGCAGAACGCCGCAAGCAGCAGCAGGTGCGCGCTGAGCGTCGAGCTAGCTTAGCAGAAAGAGAGTTAATTGAGCGCCGCAAACAGCAGGCTAAGCAGGTTCAAGCACAAAAAACTAACTTGAAAATGTTCATTAAAGCACTTTCAGTTACCACCGACGAAGCTAGTTTTTCCCAGAAGGTGCTTAAGATGGCAGACTTAATTGACAACGACTTGGACCTATGATTCACTTGTTTCGCGTCGTTCATCATAAATAAGCACCTACTTAACTTAGCCGAAGGCAATTAACTCTCAGATTTGCACTCAATTTAGATGGAAAATTTTTGTCTAGAATGGGTGCAAATTTTGTCTAACTTTGAAGTTAATAAGGGCTTCAAAATCGGTAATTAGGTTATTTTTTGCTCAAGGTATTCAAAATCCGAGTACATTGACCAACTTTTAACTTAATTACCGACTGGACGCGCGTTACGATTTTTCCTACGAAGTGCTTTTTTGAGCTCAATTAACACTTTTTTCTTGACAGCCTGCGGCGAGCAACTCGCCTTCGGCATAGTGGCTTAATTAACATCGGCTTCAACGTAGCTTAACGACTTAATTAACATCGGCCGCAAGGCCGCTTAAACAAAGAGGATAATCAAATGCCCATTTCACTAGCTGACTTAATGACTCTGGCACAAGTGCCTTCACCGTTGAAACAAACAATGCCTTCGGCAACTTCACCGGCAACTAACTTAATTGACACTGATGCACAAGCAACTTCAGAATTTAATTGTCTTAACAATGCTCTCGATGCAAGCCAGCAATCAGCGGTGCGCAACATCTGTTCGAGTCAATTAAGTATTCTCACCGGAGCCGCCGGCACTGGGAAGACATTTACATTGAAGGCTGTTTTGCAGCAATTGTTGCTTAACTTTGATGCGTCAAGTATCTTCCTCTGCGCTTTCACAGGCAAGGCGGTGCTTAACATCATCAAGTCAATTAAGTCAGACCCTGCCCTAGCACCCTTCATTCCCCAGTGCCTGACCCTGCACAAGTGGCTGCAATTTGTGCCGGAGTCAATTGAGATACCAGACCCAAGCAAGCCCTGTGGGTACCGCCTAAGCCGGCGCTTCGTTCCGACCTTTAATTCAGCCAACAAGCGAATTGACACAAAGGTGTTAATTATCGACGAGGTGTCAATGGTATCGAACGAACTTATGCTTCAAACCCTCGCAGCTCTAGACCTGCACAGCCTGCACAAGTTAATTCTCGTAGGCGACATCAACCAGCTTCAGCCAGTCATCGGCAAGACAAGCCTGGCTTACTTCGGGGCGCATTCTGGTTGCTCACTCAATTATCTTACCACTGTGCACCGGCAAGCTGATGGAAATGACATTGTTCAAGCAGCTCACCTCTTCAAGTCAGCCAACCTGCTTGCCCTGCAACAGGCCATCAAAGCTAAGGAGTTCAAGAATGTCAAGTTCATCAAGGCCGAAAACTACCTTGACCTCTACCGGATTATTGAGTTAATTAACGAGAAATACCATCTGTGCTTCAATGAACAAGAGGACTGCATTATCACCCCGACGAACATTGGAGCTACTGGACAAGAGGTTCTCAATCAAAGGCTCAACAAGTACCTCAACGTAACTAAGCAAGCGGTGCTTTGCGGCGTGGCAATTAAGTTATTCGGCGTCGGCGACAACGTGATGTTCACTAAGAACAATTACGAAGACGGCTACATCAACGGGACAGTAGGCCGCATAATTGAGATGCAACTTAATTCAGACGTGGTGGCTGGCGCCACAAATGCAGCATCAATAGAAACATCAACAACAGCAGCGCCCTGCGCTCAGCTCAGCCCTGATGAACTCGATAACTTAATTGACCAGTCAGCCCAGCAATCAGCTCAGCAAAGTGATGGGCAGAGCCCATCAGATGATGAAGGCTTCTTCTCAAAGAAAGCAAGCCACACTTTGACCATAGAGTTCATTGACATCTATGGCACTTTACGTCAAATCAGCTTGAGCACCATAGGTGAGATAAGTAACTTGCTCCTCTCCAACGCCATCACCTGTTACAAAGCGCAAGGCTCAACGTACAAGCGTTGCATCATCAATTTACTTGACTGGAAAAATGGCAACTCAATTAACAACGAGTACGCCTACACTGCCTTGACGCGGGCTTCTGACTTCGCTTGGGTAATCTACAACAAGAGTGGCTTAGCCAAGCTCAAAAACCGCCAGCTGGCCGGCTCTTCGGATAAGGAGAAAATTGAGAATCTTATCTCAAGTAACTCAGACAGCGAAACCGCCGCTTACATTGAGGACTTTCTCAGCAAGTGGTTGCACGAGGCTAACGCCTCTGGTACAATTTAATAGTAACAACAGCAATCAAATTGTGATGCGTCAGCATCACTGGAAGGACATTGAAATGAACAACACAATTAGCACTCCGTGCACTTCGCACACTCAGAAAGTACTCCACGTTGAAAGCGGGGCCGAACTTTTGAAGTTAATTAAGTCAGACTCTCAATTAGCACAGGCAGATGTAATCCGGCTTGTGGAGAAAGCCAACGGGTTCTACGCCGCAATTCCACTAGCTGACTTACTTGACGCCTCAACGGCAATTAAATTGCAGCAAACCCCAAAGAAGCTCTGTTTCGCTGGAAGAGCCAAGTTAAGCTACACCTTCGAAGCCGCCCAGCTGAAGAACCTCAATCAGGTTCTAGAGTTCCTTAGCTACTCCTTACAGGACATCACAATTAAAGCGATGAACAATCAAACCGCCGGAGCTTACGCAAACATAATTGTCCTCGGAGAACTCACCGTGGCCGGCGAACACCAGAACTTTCCATTAACTTCAAGTGCCCTGCGCCGCAAAGTTATAACAGAGCAGCTTGACTTTCTCCCTTTCGCTATGTTCAATGCAGCACAGCGCAACCCACTTGACGGCTCTTATCAGAACTTAATTAAGTGGAATTCGGGCATGAGCTTCGAGCAGCAAGCAGCGAGCCCGCTTGGGACTGTGGACTTAATTATGTTGGAATACAGCGAAACCACCTTGCGTTCTGTCTTGCGCCAGCGCCACTGGGAGGGCTTTGTCTTTTATGACTCAAGTAGCTCCTTCATCCCAAGCAAGCGTACAAGCCGAGTCGTGGCCCTGAAGTTCCCTGTGTTCATTCCGGCTCAAGTAACTTCATTCGCTTACAACTACACAACGAGGGGCCGAATCATAACTCAAGTAACTTGTTGTACTGCCGAAACCGTGCTACCAGATTGGACTACATTGCCTTCAAAGCGTGTAATCCTGGGCTCTGGAATCGACGACTTAATGCGGAGCAAGCTCGAGGCCGGCTTTCGGGTAGACCTCTTAATTAAGTGTGAACATGTTAATCAAGATGGCAACTTAATTAAGCCAGTAATCGCCAGCAAGACTTACATAGATGAAGCTAAGGCAAGTGGTTACGAATAGCGATGCTAGCGCATAGCAAGTAACTTCAACAACATAACACCAGTAACAATTCACTCAATTCACAAACGTGGCTTTAGTCACTAGCCTCACTGAAAGGACAATTAAGATGACAACAATAACTAGATATTCCAAGCCGCAAAAACGGTCAAGTCAAGCAACTTCCAAGTCAAGCAAGTTCACACAGCGGAAAGCCGCCCCAAGTATCCCAAATTCCGTCAGGCTCGCTGAAGAAGTTAAAGCATACAGGAAAGCCAAGCTGGCATTTCGCGTTTACGCTTCAATGGGCGATTTCACCAAGGCACTCGATGAACTTATGAAACTCAATGAAATCACTCGCTTCTCCGTGCACCCAGTTATCACAGGCAGCGGCCCAGAGGGTGCTTGCTTCAGTAAGTACCCCGGCAGATGGACTCAAGGAATGCTCAAGCTGATTCCAGCGAAAGAGTTAATTGATTTCCAACTCGAACACCGCTCTAAAATCTGCTTTGGAAACATCAAGATAATTGACTCTCACCTGAAACAGCGGCGCCACAAAGTTGTCTACAACTTAATTGCCTCGGAGAAACTCAAGGTAACTCGAAGGGAGCTTAGCCACTACATTCACGAGTGCCTTGCACAGCAACCCTATAGCTACCACCTTTGCTTATTCTCTGATTGGGGTATTCAAGTTAATTGGGTTGAGCAGAAGCTAATCAGATACAGCGAAGCCGCAGGCGAGGCCGCCAATGCCAATTAAGTTAAGAGAAGTTAAGCGACATATCAAGTTAATTGAGCGTCGCCAAGAACAGCCTTTCAAGCTGGTTATAACATTCAGCCGCAATGGACTTATAACGCGGCAGGAAGTTCATTCAGTCAAAGATTTTGTTTACTTATACTTTGACTTGATGTATAATAACAACGGAATAATCAACCTTTATATAGAGGAAACAAACGGAAATGATTAGCTTAAACGAATTACTTAACACATTGCCAGCTGGGCCTACGGCGCCGAATACATCATTAAATGCTGAAAGCAAAGCAGAAGAGCCGAAGGCTCCGAAGGAAGAAGTCAATTTATTGAATGCACCTATCAACGCAGTCCAATCAGCTCAAGTGTGGTCAACTGACCTCACGGCGCTGGCCAACTTCGAGGACTCGATTGACTATATGGACCGCATTGAAGCGATGCCGCCATTGGCGGACTTAATTGACCTCTACTCCAAGGAAGCGGCCGACGCAGCCCTGCAACTTAACAGTGAGCAAAGCGAATTATTATCCTTGGTTCACAATGAACTTGGCAAGATAGAAGAGTCCATTGACTTGAAGCAAATTGACACTACAGTAAGTGCTATAATGGAACGGCTTCAGGAGAATCCCGAGGTTCTGAACTGCGTTCAACCTAAGGATATGCGTATCTTAATTAACTCATTCGACCGCTTGTACGCCACGAAGTCGGCAGTTAGTTCAGCACGTAAAGAAAAAGCGGCCGAAAAACGGAGCAACAAAGCTAAGCAACTTGCATTTTTGGAGGACCTAGACAATGAACTCGACATCTAATCAGACACTCAAGCTAAGCGCAGTAGGAGAAAACAACTTAATGGACTATTGTGGCGCCACGCTGATTCCGGTAATTGAGCACCACATAGTAAGCAACCCCGGTGCCCAGCGCCTTTACGTCGATGTAGCTTTAAGCCACTATTATGCACTAAGCACGATTGACGCGATAAAGCAATATATCAACAAGCACCTAAGCCACTCCGTCGATTGGCGCATCAAAGCCATTGATTACCGCGAGGCCGCTTTTCTGCTCTCGCTGTTAATTATGCCCGCCGAAGTCAAGCAAGCTTCAAAAGGAGAAACAAACTTAATTAAAGCGAAAAGTCAATTAGCAGAATACAATAAAGCAACAGCAGTTGGCTCACATAGTAGCCGTAAGGCTACCTGTTGGCGGTGGTGCAACAAGGTAATTAACATCAATGGCTCATTCGCCACATTGGAACACAAGCTTCTTATAGCAGTCAACGAGGCCGATGCCGATGGCTTTGTGGCAATTAACTGCACCTGCTTAATTGACCCCGCAATTTGGCCCGAGGCTCCGGAGGCCCAGCCCAAGCTCGAGCGTCAATTTAGAATTGAACTTAATCGAGCGGTCAGAAAAACGCCCCTGAAGTATGCTCGCTTGCAGCTCATCAAGGAGAATCACGTAATCAAGTTCTCATTAACACCAAGAGTTCGTTGGGTCAAGTGCTTGGTTTGCGGCGAATTGAAACCTCAGGAAGAATTCGGGCCGGCTAAGACCATATGTCTTAATTGCCTTGAAATAATGGAGGCTTCTGAATGAGCGACGCAAATGAAAGCAAAGCAAGCGAAAGCAAAGCGAGCGAAGCGAGCAGAAATGCCATCTCAATTAGCTACTCTTCCTTAGGTAGCTTCGGAAGCTGCCCGATGCGCTTTGTCCTAACCAAGTGTAGTAACTTCGAAGTGCCACGCCACAGCTCAGCCGCCTCGCTAATTGGCACCGCTGTCCACGAAGCATTCCAGTTCTACCTCATCACAAGGAACTTAGATGGAGCAGTCAAGGTGCTTATGTTGAAGTACCCAATTAAGTTGAAGAAAGCGATGCAGGGCAATTACCACTTCCTTACAGCCTACCGCATTTTGAGGGAACTTGTTAATTGGTTCGAGAACAGCAACTACGACTTACTTTACATCAACGAGAAACCGGCCATTGAGTTCAAGGTTGACACCACATACTTAATTGCGCACACCAATGAATGCAAAAACGGCGTGGCGCCAGCCCCTAGAAAGGTTACCCTCGACAAAGTCAACTACATTGGGTTCATTGATGCCATCTTCATTGACCGCTCAACCGGAGAAATCATAGTATGCGACATTAAGACCTCGTCAACTACCAGCTCTGAGGAAGAGGAGATAAGTAAGTATGCCCTAAGCCCGCAAACTGTTGAATACGTAACTAACATATTGAACTTACTTGGGTTCGACCAGCAGGAATCAACTTCGCTTATCTCATCAATCAAAGTCCTTTACTTAATCTGCAGGTTCAAAGGAACAGAATACGCAATTAATCCGCTGTTCCTAAGTAAGACTCCAGAGTGCGTTGACAACCTGATGAACGGGCTGCGGCAGGTCGTAAGGTTAATTGAGTCAAACGGCCTAAGCAGCTCCGCTTATTACAAAAGCGGCAATTGCGTCAGCTACGGAAACCGCTGCCCGTTTTTCGAGTGGTGTCAATCAGGTGCTGTATGTCAATTAACTCTTCAACAGGCCGAAGACCCAAGGAGAGCATATAGCACTAAGAAGATAATTAAAGTGCTTGAAGTTTAACAGCAGAGTGGCAAAGCCACAAGTTAATTAACATTAAAATGGGAGGGCGCGTTAGCGCACGAGCAATGAAATTGAGTGAATATCTTAATAAGAAACCAGTCATAAAAGTCCTTTGCTTTGGCGAGGGCAAGACCGGCAAGACAACCTTTGTTACTGATGTCTTCAACTTAATTGACAAAGGTTACCATATCATCTACATTGACTGCGACAAGTCAATGAACATCATCTTCAACCAAGCGGCCAAGTTTAAGCATCTTGATAAAGTCGACTACTTTCAGCTTAGGGACGAGCAGCACATCACAATCTTACCATTCGTCAATGCCCTGATAAGCAAGTGCGACTTCTACTACAACCAAGATACTGGAGAAGTGGTCAGCGATGCGCGGCTGCTCAAGAATAGAAGTCAATTTACTTGCATCCACGCAAGCCGCATAGATGAACATACAATCATAATCCTCGACTCGCTTACAGCTTTTGCGGAAAGTATGTTCAATAAGTTAAGGGAGAAGCAGCTGTATGTAATGGGTAGCTTTGACAAGGATAAGCTCTACAACGGTCAAGTACAGCAGTACTACGGAGTGCTCTCAACGGAGTTCTTTGAGTTCCTTGACAGGCTCAGCAACTTAGCGGCCTCGGTCTTCGTGATTTCACACACTAAGACAGTTGAAAGGAAGAATAAAGCCGGCGAGGTAATTGAGCGGAAAATCTACCCGCTGTCAACTACCATCAATGCCTCAGAGGCGCTAAGCAAGTACTTCGATGAATGTCTGTACTTCTACTCAAGAGCCGGCAAGTATTATGTTTCAGCTCAAGCAACTTCAGAAGTTTGCGGCATTGGAGGGCGGCAGCTCGAGCCCAAAATTTACCAGTCGAGTGAATTAACTCCAAGCATAATCCTCCAAAAGTACAACCACCAATTAGATGAAGTCCCGATTCATGACATCAAGTTAATTGAGTCTGAAACTCCGGAGCCGGCTTCGAACTCCGTGATTGCATTAACTTCAAACAAGCTAACCTTGTAAATTAAGGGGCTCCTGTGAGCCCCGCAATTATGCACTGTATTAAGTGCACCTCAAATAACATTAATATTAACATTAACCTATAAGTAAAGAAAGGAATTTACTATGAGCAATGAAATCAATTTCTTGGACGTCAACTCTAATGAAGTAAAAGAAGTATCCACTAACTTCATTTGGCCGAAAGGCACTTATGCACTTAAATTGGAAGAAGTTAAGCAGGTTGACAACGAAACCAGCAGCCGAATTGTCTTTTTCTTCGTAATTGAGGACGCCGCAGATGTTAGCAGCTCAATGGACATCTCCAAGATAATTGGCAAGAAAATGGTCTATAGCATGCCTATCTTCAACCAGACTCCTGAAGACATTGCCGAAAGTTTGGGTAAAGTAAAATATGCCATCCTGAACTCCGGGGCCAACAAAGAGACTCAAGGAACTTTGATGGACTTAATTAACTCGGCAATCGGCCAGGTCACTTGGCACAAGGTCTTCGAGCAGAATGGTAAAGACGGCGTAACCAGAAACCAGATTGACTGGACTGAGTTCAAGCCGAAAGCTTAAGCATTTCACAAACGAATCAGGTGGGTGGGCTTGTCCCACCCACTTAACTCCAACCGCATAATCAGGTAATGCAAGATGATTATCTTAAATATTAACTCTCACGATTCAGCTAACCGAATGCTGGGGCAGATGCTAATTAACTCAGCCGCAAAATTCGGCCTCCCAAAACCTGCTGTCAAAATCCTAACTGGTGCTAATCAGGTTACAAAGTTCATTAACAAAGAGGCACTTTTGGGCCTCAAGGAAACCATCTTCATAACAGACGACATTAAGTATGCTAGCAACCACAAGAAGCCGCACTTCTGCCAAGGGGAAGTTACTTCACTCGAGGCCGAAAACAGCTTCGTCATTTACTTGAGTTGCAAAGAGATAAGTAGCTTCTTCAACCCAGCTAGCCGCATTCACTATGAGCACATCTGTGAAAAGGCTGTGTTACTTAACTACCACTTATTGCCGAAATTTAATTTCACATACAAGCCAATTTACAGCACGGCCGAATTTCGGCTCTTCGTTGAGTGGCTTACAAATAGTTCAGCAAACTGTATGTGGCTAATTGGATGCGACATTGAAACCAGCAACTCACTTATCACCTGCATCTCATACACCCTAATTAACTTAGCAAATCCACGCGCACCCTTGAGCTTCTGTGTAGACTTAATTGAGTATGCATCCGGAAACCACCTCGGCGAATCCAACATTCAGGTGTACCTCGAGAAACTTATGTTAATTAAGAAGCTACACAGCAACACCGCCATTAGGTTCGTCTTCCACAACGGCACCTATGACAATTCATACTTAATTAAGTACAGCTGCCCAGCTTGGGCCTATAGATGGGACACTCAGTATCTCTTCTACTCAATGCACTCCCTGAGTCGCAAAGCTCTATGGCACGTAAGTAGCTCGGTCAACCCAATGTACAAGTATTGGAAAGAAGAGATTCGAGGAGGTGAGGAAGATGACCTTGATGTTAAGGAAAGCGGAATGCCACATACAGTCGATGGATACAAACGCTACCTGCGTTACTGTGCCCTCGACTCATTTCAGACGCTAACTAACTTGTTTTATATGTTGCAGTTAATTAACTTCCACTACAAGTGGGCGCCCCGAAATTACGGCCAGATTCACCGCTTGAACTTAATTTACATGGAAATGCAATTCCACTCATTTCCTGTTGACCGCGAGCACTTAACCCAGATTATTCAGGGGAAGTCAATTAAGTCCAACAAGGTAAAAGCGCTCTTCGAATATATCTTCGCTGACGCCCTGCCTAACTTCAACATCAACAGCGTGGCAACTAAGCGGAAAATCTTTTACGACTTACTTAAAGCCACCCCAGTAGGCGGGGCCCTGAGCACGGCCGCCGATACCCTAAGTCAGCTGGCCAAGCAGCACCCGTTAATTGAGTGGTTTGCAAACAAGCTCAAGGAATACCAAGAGAACAATAAGTTCGTAAGCGACTTTGGGAAGCTGCTTAACGCCACAACAATAAGCTGCAAGCTTAACGCCACAGGCACAATTACCTCGAGAGCCAACGCCAAGGCAACGGACTTCAATAAAGGCCGCAACTTACAGAACATCACGGCCGAAATCCGAGAAGCTTTCGTGGCGCCGCAAGGCTACTTAATTGCCGACATCGATTACAGTCAAGCAGATACCTACTTCGTAGCAGCTTCAACGGACGA